>Ga0137427_10000077_pt1 | contig 50553 bp, 28 predicted proteins | sample EasRivERMZT700_2_FD_102309 | JGI IMG/M metagenome (GOLD analysis project Ga0137427, IMG submission 102309) | Soil microbial communities from meander-bound floodplain in the East River, Colorado, USA - East River MetaG ERMZT700_2 | ecosystem: Environmental > Terrestrial > Soil > Floodplain ...
TCGCGGAGGAGGACGGCCACGTCTTCCTGAGCATGGAGCACGTCGACGGCGAGGATCTCGCCTCGCTCCTGCGGCGGATCGGCCGCCCCTCGCGCGACAAGGCCGTCGAGATCGCGCGGCAGATCGCGGCCGGGCTCCATGCGATGCACGACCGCGGCATCGTGCACCGCGATCTGAAACCAGCGAACGTCATGCTCGACGGTGCCGGCCGCGTGCGGCTCACGGACTTCGGCCTCGCCGCCAACACCGAGAGCGCGGGTCGCGACGGCGCGATCGCGGGGACGCCGCAGTACATGGCGCCCGAGCAGCTCGCCGGCGGGCCGCTCTCGCCGCAGACCGACATCTACGCGCTCGGGCTCGTGCTGTGGGAGATCTTCACGGGCGAGCGCGTGCACAAAGCCACGACGATCGCGGAACTGCGTGACGCGCATCGAGGACGCACGCCGCTGACGCTCTCGTCCAGCTCGGGCGCGCGGCTCGACCCGGCGGTGCAGCGCGTGATCGAGCAGTGTCTCGAACGCGATCCACAACAACGGCCAGCGTCCGCGCTGGCCGTCTCGGCAAGGTTGCCTGGCGGAGATCCGATCGCGGCCGCGCTCGCCGCCGGCGAGACACCGTCACCGCAGATGGTCGCGGCCTCCGGCGCCGAAGGCGCGCTCGCGCCGAAGATCGCGATTCCGTGTCTCGTTGCGTTGCTCGCGATCGCCGCAATCGTAGTGTGGCTCAATGGCCGGGCGTCGCTGGGATCCGCGATGTCCATGCCGAACTCACCGGACGTGCTCGCGTCGAATGCGCGCGACCTGTTGCAGCGGCTCGGCGAGACATCCACACCGGCTGATGCGGGCTGGGGCTTCGGATACGACGACGACTTCCGGGTGTGGCTCGAGGAGCACGACAAGACGCCGGCGCGATGGCAGCGGCTCGCGACAGCGCGCGTGCCGCCGATCTACTTCTGGTACCGGACCAGCCCGGCGCCGATGCTGCCGGGCCTGTCCGCCGGCGGCGGGGAGTTGCACTCCGAAGATCCGCCATTGACCACGCCGGGGATGACGCTCGTGCGTCTCGATCCGGCGGGCCGGCTCAGCTCGTTTCGTCGCGCGGTGTCGGACCACCAACGGGCGCCGCAGCAACCTGTCGCCGTGAACTGGACGCCGCTGTTCGAGAGCGCGGGCCTCGCCATCTCGGCCTTCCGGCCGGCGACGCCGGAGTGGGTCGGGCCTGTTGCGGCAGATGTCCGCGCCGCCTGGATCGGTCCGGGCGCTGACACCAAGGGCAGCGAGCTGCGCGTCGAGGCGGCCGCGCTGCAGGGCCGGCCTGTGTTCTTCCGACTCATCACGCCATGGACCCGTCCGGCGGAGGCCGCGAATGCGCCGCTGCCGCCGCAGTTTCGTGCCGGATTCATCGCGGTGTTGATGGTCATGCTCCTCGTGGCCGCCGGCGGCGCGGTGCTCGCCATTCGCCACCTGCGGCTCGGCCGCGCCGACGCGCGGGGCGGCGGACGTCTCGCGGCCTTCACGGGCGCCACCACGTTCGTGAGCGGGATGATGACCATGCACTACGCCGCCGATGTCGGCCTGCACATGTCACTCATCATGGTCGTGAGCTTTGCGGCGTTCATCGCGCTCGTGACGTGGACGTTCTACGTCGCGGTCGAGCCGCACATTCGCCGGCGATGGCCGAAGGTGCTGATCTCATGGAGCCGCCTTGTGGAAGGCCGCTGGCGCGATCCGCTGGTCGGGCGCGATCTGCTGCTCGGCAGCCTCCTCGCCGTCGGCGTCGTCCTGATCGAGCGGCTGGCCGGCATCGTGTCCGTCTGGCGTGGCGCGCCACCGGAGATGCCGTTCGTCAATCCCCTCACGCTCCCCGGCACGGCGGCCACGATTGCCGCGCTCATGAAGGGCCTCACGTTCACCGTCTGCCTCGCGCTCGGCATGCTGCTGTTGCTCGTGATCCTGCGGATTCTCGTGCGCAGCGAGCGTGCCGCGGCCCTCAGCGTGCTGGGCATTCTCTGCGCGCTCTCAGCGGTCTCCTCGCCGTTCGTCGAGTGGCCGCTCGAGTTTCTCGCCAATCTGGCGATCGTGGTCGCGGCGACGCGCCTCGGTTTCATCGCGCTCGTGGCCTTGTTCTACTGCGGCCAGGTCATCGGGGTCGCGAATCTTTCGTTCACGTTCCCGGGTTATCTCGCTGGCGCCATGGCCGCCGGCGCGCTCGCGATGATCGGCCCGGGCGTGTTCGGCTGGTTCACGTCGATGGCGCGCGCGCGTCGTGGCGCGAGCTGGCTCGACGCTTGAGGGGTGACCGCGTTGGGTGAGCTAGGCCAATGGCCCACTCGTGGTCGGTCAATGGCCGACTACGCGCGAAACGCCACGGCCGCGGGACTCGGTCTGGCCCGAGTCTCCACAGGCCGGGGCAGAGGTCCATGGGCACCCGCCTTCGCTGAGCGCTCACTTCGTTCGCAGCTTCGGCGGGCAAGCTGGGCTTTTGGCTTTTGGCTTTGAGGGGCGCACACTGCAAGAGAGGGCGCGATTCATCAAGACGCAAGGGTGCGTTGGTGCCTGGGCCTGCGGTCGGCGGGCCTTCGCGCGCTAACTGAAGACGAGGTCGGTCGACTCCGGTGTCAGGCGAAGTCGGTGTTGCGACGACTCTGGTGGCTCGCCGCGATCGCCGGCGGCATCGCAGCGTCGCTCGGCGGCATTTGGCTGCTCTTGGGAAACGGCATCGACGAGCCACCGTGGTACCGGATGATTCCCATGATCGTCCTGTTCGCCACCGCGGGCATGTTACTTCCTGCCTCGGGCGTGCTCATCGTTCGCGATGTCTGGAAGGTGCGGCGCGCCGCGCTCGTGGATGCGAGAGATGGCGTCGTCGAACAATTCCGTGCCGACACGCTGGTGGCGAGCGACGACATTCGACGAGCCGACGCACAGAACGCGGCCACAGAGGAAGAGGAAGTGCGCAGCGCCGATGTGCTTCCGTTCTCGAAGCAAGTGCTCGTGTTGAACGGCGTCCCGGCGCCGGAGCGCCGTATCGCGCAGGTCTTCGAGTCGGCGCCGCCGCCAGGCCCGATCGCGCGGTTCGCGCTCCCGGCCGATCTCCTCCGCAACCTTCGCACTGCGCCCACAGATGGCCATCTCGCGCGGCGGCGGCTCACCGACGCGGAGACCAGCGAGATCGTCAATACCGTCCGTCGCGCACGGCGTCCGTCGTGGGGACTGGTCGCGGTGGTGCTGTGGGTCGGCCTCGGGATTGTCTCGACAACCAAGTGGATCGTCGACCAGGGCGCATTGTGGCCCTTGCCCGGCTGGACGCCGGTGTTGGCGGTGGTTTCCGTGCTCGTGGCTTTCAGGCTTCGTGTCTTCATCCGCGACTGGCAGAGGTCGCGTCATCTGGACGACGACCGTCACGACGGCTGGCTTCTCGTCTTGCACGGCCAGTCGTCGGGTCCGTCACCGATCGAGATATTGCCGCGATCGCAATTGCTCTGGTCCGTTGCCGAGACGCCGAGTGCGTGGCGGATGACGAAGGCGGGGACGGTGCGCTAGTCGTCTCGTAGCGCTTTGGCGACGTCCATGCGTGCTGCGTGTAGCGCCGGACGCATTGAGACGGCGAACGCGATGATCAGCATCGTCGCCGCGACGGCAGTCAGGGTTGCCGGATCCAGCGGCGCGGTTTGGAACAGCAACGCGCGGACCGTACTCGCGCCCAGCCAGACGAGGCCGAGCCCGACAATGAGCCCTACACCGACGAGCCTTGCGGTTTCGGCGAACACGATAGCGCCGAGCTGGCGGCGGCTCGCGCCGAGCGCTGCGCGGATGCCCATCTCTCGCCGGCGTCCAGACGACATCGCTTCTGCGAGTACGTAGGCGCCGAGCATCGTGAGCAGCACGGCGACTCCGCCCAGGCCGCCCAGGATCGTCACACCGAAACGCTGGGGCGCCATCTGCGTGAGCAGGCCCTGGTTGATGGTTTGGATTGGCCTCGGCACGAGCGCCGGATCGTGAGCGCGAAGCACGGCCGCGGTGTCCCGAATCGCCACGCGCGGGTTGGGCGCGCGAATCAGCAGCGTGCGAAACGGAAGGTGTGGTTGCTGAGCGATAGGTTGGTACACCAGCAGCGGCTTCGTCCGTCGCACTTCGGTCACGACGTCCGGCACGATGCCGACGATCTCATCTGTGCGCCCTGGCCTGGCCTCGGCGAAATGGCGGCCGAGGACGCGGCCTTGCGGGTCGGCCAGCCGTTCGGCGAGCGACGCGCTGACGAGCGCCACGGGAGCCGCGCGCTCGTCGTCGTCCTCCGTGAAGTTGCGCCCTGCGGTGACGCGCAGGCCGAGGGCTGGAAGATACCCGGCGTCAATCGCGAGATAGTCGACGCGCAGGCCCAAGGGGATGGGCGCACCGTCCACCGTCAATTGGCCCCCGCCTCCCATCGCGATGCCGTTCATGGTGGAGCCGATCGCCTCAACCGATGGCACGCGGCTGAGTTCCTCGATGAGGTCGGCGAAGTACGCCTCGGATCGCGCTTCGGGCCAATACCGCGACGTGAGGTTGAGCGACGTCGTCACCGTGCGGGCCGCATCGATCGTTGGATTGAGCGTCAGCGCCGCGGCGAGGCTGCGCGCGAAGAGACCCGCGCCGACGAGCAACACCATGGCCGCTGCCACTTGCGCGACGACAAGGATCGAGCGCGCGCCTCGCCGGGTCACGCGCGGCGTCGCCCCTGCGCGGGCGTGCCGCAGGTCTGCGGCCGATGTCGTCAGGCTGAAGATCACCGCGAGACTCGTGATCGCAGCGGCGGCCAGCAATGCCGCGGCAGCAGCCGTGGCGAGCGCAGACTGGTCGAGGCGCAAGTCGAACTGGGCGATCATCAGGTGGCCGGGCAATTCGAACGTGCGAACCGCCTTCAGCAGAAACGCCGCAATCGGCCACGCTAGCGCGCAACCAGCAACTGCGAGGAGCGCGCCTTCGAGCGCCACGCCGGCAGCGAGTCGCGCGCGCGTGCCGCCCAAAGCCAATCGCACTGCAAACTCGTTGCGCCGCCCCTCGGTGCGCACGAGCAGCAGTGTGCCGACCGTTAGACTCCCGATAACCAGGAGCAGTCCCGTCGTCATCGTCAGGAGACGAGCGAACGTGGAGAGATCCGGGCGGGATTCTGCCGGAAGCGCGGCGATCTCGGCAGCAAGGAGCTGTAACGGCGCTGCGGTTGCGGGCCGGCCGAGCACGGCCGACAGCCGCGCCGCTTCGCGCTGACCGTCTTCGCCCGCAGGCACGCGAACGGCGACATGGACCCACGCTGAAGGCGAAAACCCCGGCATGGGATCCGCGAAGTAGTTCATCCCCCGCGGCGCGACCTGCTCGACGGCCGCGAGTGGCATGTAGACAGCCGGTGGGTTGTCGAGCGTCAATCCGCGAAACGCGCGCGGCGCCACTCCGACAATCGTCGCGGACGTCGCTCCAATCTTCAGGGTTCGTCCGATCACGGTCCGATCTCCGCTGAGGGACTCACGCCAGAAGCGGTCCGACAGTACGATCACGGGCTGGACGCCGCGCTGATCCTCGCCGGGCGCGAAGCCTCGTCCCATCGCCGGAGGCACGCCGAGCACGTCGAAGTAGTCCGCGCTCACATACTTGATGGTGCCGGTCTGCCGGGCGCCACCGGCCTCGATGGCCGCAGAGAGGAGCCCGTACGCCACAGCCTCTTGGAAGATCTGCGAATCTCGAATCGCGATCGCTTTCGGATAGGTGAAGCCTTCGCTCGCGACCGGCATGCCCGGCGCGGCGCCAGCCACGACGCGCAGCGTGCCAGGCTGCCCAACTGCAATGGGATGGAAGAAGACTGCGCCTAAGACCCACCAGGCCGCAGTCACTACGCCGATGGCGCACGCGAGCGTCGCTATCGACACCGTTGTCGCCGCTGGGCGCTGCCTCAAACGCCGAAGCGCGAGTCGCAGTTCCATGGACTTCCCTTCAGGACGTAGTCTATGACGCCGAATCTGGGCGGGCAGCCGGAACAACCTGGCGAGGCACGGGTTCGCGCGAACTCTGTCCGGACAGAGCCGGGCTTCCAAAGAACAACTCCGCTTCATGTGCATTGTGCGAGCGACACCTCAACTGCAGGTTCTCGATCGTCGTGGCACCACCGGCGGCGAACGGCACCACATGATGGAACTCCAGAAACCCCGTCTCCGGGCATCGTCCTTCGGCACCTGCAAACGCGCAGCGCCCTTCGTCGCGAGTCCACCGGCGCGCTTGACGGCCGCCGGGACATGTCGTCCCGCTGAGGTCTTCGCGGGACCGGAACGCGGGCGAGACGTGGCCGCATGCTTTGTCTTCTCCGCCTCGCCGCCCGGGCGGCGGCGATGCGCGCATACGTCGCGGCGCGCGTCTGCGCGCGCACCGACACGCACATTGCTTCGCGAGGCGCCGCAGTCGCCAACGCGTCACTGATGACGACGTCGTCGCGTGGACGTGCGTTTGCGGGGGCGGCGTGCTGCCGACGTGATGCGCGTCGGAATTCCTGTCAAGCAGTATTTCGCGTGCGGCGAGGATTCTCGGCACAACAGGTGTGCCAGCCGAGCGTTTGAGTGCGGATCGCTGAACCAATCACTGGGTCACTGAACCAGTCCGTGGGCCAGCGGCCCACTAGGCGCGGACCCGACCCAATCCCATGCCGCCGTTGCTCGCGACCTCTGGCACCAAACGGACCGTTTCGGTGGAAAACACCTCTGACCCCGCGAGCCAAGCGATCAATGGGCGGCCAGAGAATCGCGCAACTCGGTCCAGCCCAGACCGAGTTTCCACAGGCTAGGGACAGAGGTCGGCGACTCGCAGACGGACGTTAGCGATTCGCCAGAACTCGGCCACACCCCTCACCGCCGCCCCGCCATGAACACATCCCGGCCCCACGCATCGATCTCCGACGTCGCATCGAGGCCCGCGGCGTCGAACGCGGCGCGCCACCGGGCGCGCGAGAACAGGCCCTCGACGTGCCGATCGTGAACGACCGAGACCTCGCCGGTGGCGGCACGGAGCATGAACGCGTAGTCGACGAAGTACGTGTCGTCCGACGGATCGGGATCCCAGTGCCATTCGAGGTACCGGAATCCGCGGCCGTCGGGCGCGTCGTGACCGCCGTGGTCGGTGCCCGGCGTGAACGTCTCGCGCACGTAGTCCGGCAGCACCGCCACGGTGCCGCCAATCCGGCAATGCACGGCCGCCGTCGCGAGCGTCGCCTCGAGGTCGGCCGCGGTCGTCGCATAGCAAATTGCGTCGTGCACGAGCACGACGTCGAACTCGCGCGCGAGGCGCAGCGTCCGCATGTCACCGGCGAGATGCTCGGCGTCCGGATTGACCGCGCGGCTGACCGCCAGCATTTGCGGCGAGAGATCCGTGAGCGTCATCCTGAACACCGGCGCCAGATGCGACGCCAAGCTGCCGCCGCCGGATCCCAGCGCCAGCAACGCCGGCCGCTCCGTCGTCACGCGCGGCCGCAAGCGCTCGACGAGATCGGCCGCCTCCTCGACGTACTCCTCAGGCGGCGAAAACAGCGGCCACCATTCGGCGAGCTCGTCGTAGAAATGCGCACCACGCATCTTCCCTACCGCGCGCCAATCCGAAACAGATGCGTCCGGCTCCTCAGATACATGTCCCCCGCCGCGATCGCCGGCGTCGCAATGAACGACTGATCCGCGAGCGTGTTCGTGCCGATCACCTCGAATGACGGGCCGCCCAGCTTCGCGACGACCACGTCGCCTTCCTCCGTGGCGAAGTACAACTTGCCGCCGGCAGCGACGGGCGACGCCTTGAAGTTGTACGGCTTCGGCAGGCGCACCTGCTGATACACGGGCGTGCCCGTGGACGCATCCAAGCACGACACGAGCCCAGTGTCCGTGACCATGTAGAGCTTGCCGTCGTGCAACACGGGCGACGGCGTGTACGAGGTGCCGCGCGTCGTGGACCAGAGGATGGCGTCGGTCCCGGTGAGATTGCCATCGCGACCGAGACGAATCGCCAGCAGGTTCGGACTCTGGTAGCCGCTCATGACGATCACGATGTTGCCGTGCTGCACCGGCCGGGGAATCGTGTTGCGGCCGAGGCCGGCCGCCTCCCACAGCAGGCGGCCTGTCGCGAAGTCGTACGTGCGGACGCTGCGCGTGGCGCTGACCACGATCTGCTTGTTGCCGTTGTGCGTGAGGACGAGCGGCGTCGACCAGTTGGACGCCTCGGGGCGCGGCGTGCGCCACACCTCGCGGCCCGTCGCGGCGTCGAGCATCGCGATGAACGAGTCGCCGCCCTCATGATCGAACAACACGATGACCTTGCCGTCGTGCACGACCGGCGCGCTGCCTTCGCCGAACGAGAGCAGCATCCGCATCTGCACGCCGAAGTCCTTCTGCCAGAGCGGCCGTCCGTCGAGGTCGTAGACGAAGAGCCCGCGCGATCCGAACGACGCGTACACGCGTTGGCCATCCGTGACCGGATTGTTCGACGCGAAGCTGCCGTACGTGCCGTGATAGCCCTCGTGTGGCGCGGCGGTCGCCGCGACGTGCCGCCAGCGAATGCGACCGTCCGCGCGATTGACGGCCATCACCTCGAATCGATGTTCCTCGAACGCGCCGGCGCCGCCACCCGCGCCTCCGCGGCGGCCCGATCCGGTCGCGGACGCGGCCGGAGGATCAACGCGCCGCCCGGTGGGCACCGCGGTCGTGAGAAAAATGCGGTCGCCCCAGACGACCGGGCTCGAGTGCCCGCGCCCTTCGATTGCGATCTTCCACACGACGTTCTTCGTGTCGCTCCACTCTGAGGGCGCATCCGTCAGCGCGACGCCGTTGTCGTGAGGGCCGCGCCAGTCCGGCCACGTTGCAGCGGGCGCGACCGCCGGCGCCGGCGGAGACTGTGCGGGGTCCACCGCACCGCTTGCGAGCCAGGTCACCATCGTGACGAGAGCGAGGAACACTGATGTCATGCGGAAACATCTTACGCGTGTACAATTTCCCCTTCCACGTATTGGGTGACGATCATGCGCAAACTGCTTGTGTGTCTGTGGTGTCTGGCTTTGGGCGCGGCGCTCTCCGCCGATAACTGGCCGAGCTGGCGCGGACCGCTCGGGCGGGGCGTGACGCCGGAAACGGGGCTCCCGACCTCGTGGAGCATGACGTCGAACGTCGCCTGGCGCGCGGCGCTGCCGGGCGCCGGCGTGTCGTCTCCGATCGTCTGGGACGACCTCGTCGTCGCCACCTCACAGCGTGGCGTGAGCGAGCGGCGCGAGGGCTCGCATCCGTCACTCGTGCAGGGCGCCGACGCCGCGGCCTCCGGGGAGCGGACGCTGGCCGGCCGCGCGAACGCCGCCGGCCCGGTGACCTTCGTCGTGTCTGCGTTCCGCTGGTCGAACGGGACCACGGCATGGACGCATGAGGTCCGCGCTGAAGGCCCGCTGGCGCCGGTTCACGACAAACACAATCTCGCGTCGCCCAGTCCCGTGACCGACGGTCAGGTCGTCGTCGCGTGGTTCGGCACGGGTCAAGTCGTCGCGCTCGACCACGCGGGCAAGGTCCTGTGGTCGAAGCATCTCGGCCAGGAGGCGCCGCTCGACATCCAGTGGGGACACTCGAGCTCGCCGGCGCTGCACCGGGATACGGTGTACTTGCTCTGCTACCAGCCGTCAGGTGCGTACCTGCTCGCCCTCGACAAGCGCACGGGCGCCGTGCGCTGGAAGCACACGCGCGAGCGCGGCGTGATTTCGTACAGCACGCCGGTCGTCATCAGTGGTCCGCAAGGCGATGTGGTGCTCGTGAACTCCAGCACCGGCATCGAGGCGCTGCGCGCGGAGACCGGCGCGCTCGTGTGGCAGATCAAAGAAGACAACCGGTTTCCGATTCCGGTCGCGTCGCTCGTCGACGGCGTGATCTACACGACGCGCGGCTATCGCAGCGGACCGTACTGGGCCATCAAGCCCGGCGGCTCCGGCGAGGTGACGCCGACCGACGCCGCGTGGCGCCTGGCCACCGGCGCACCCTACATCTCGTCGCTCGTCGTCTACGACGGGCTGCTCTATTCGGCCGGGGACGCCGGCATCATCACGTGCCTCGACGCGAAGACCGGCGACCGCGTCTGGCAGGAGCGTGTCGGCGGCGCCTTCAGCGCCTCGCCCATCGCCGGCGACGGCAAGGTGTACTTCGTCAGCGAGTCCGGCGAAACCGTCGTCATGCGCGCCGGCCGGACCGCGGAGATCCTCGCCCGCAACAAGCTCGACGCGCACTTCGTGGCTTCGCCGGCGGCGTCGCGCGGACGACTCTTCCTCCGCGGAGATGACGTCGTATTCGCGGTCGGCACGCGGTAGTTCCGCACCTCGCACGTCGCACGCCGGTCCCCGCATGCAACCATTTCCATGCCAGGCTCGTCTATGTGCCCATGGCGCATAGATGGTATCCTCGTCATCCATGACCTCCACCCGCGATCCACGTTCGCTGCTGCCCCTCACACCGGTGGCGTTCGAGATTCTCCTCACGGTCTCGGACGGCGACTGTCACGGCTACCAGATCATGCAGGCGGTCGATAGCCGCACGGACGGCGCGATCGTCCTCCATCCCGGCACGCTGTATCGCGCGCTCGCGCGGCTCCTCGACGCGTCCCTGATTGAGGAACTCACGGCGGAGCAGCAGCGGCCGGCCGACGATGACGAGCGGCGAAGGTACTACCGGCTGACGAAGTTCGGACGGGAGGTGCTCACGGCCGAAGCGGAGCGGCTCGCGCGGCAAGTGCGCGAAGCGCGCGCGCGAAGGCTGGTGCGGTCATGACGAGGAGTCCGAAGAGTCATTGGTTCGAGGTCGCGCTGCTCCTCTATCCGCAGACATTCCGCGCGCGGTTCGGTGACGGGATGCGGGCGGCGTTTTGCGATCAAGTGGCCACGCGACGCACCGAGCGCGGCACGGTCGCGGCGTTCAGCCTCGCGTTGCGCTCGATTCTGAGCACCGCACTCCACGGCATCGTCGAGCGCCGCGCCCAGTGGCGGGCCTCGCGATCGGCGCGGACCAGAACCGCGCTTGGCCGCCACCTCCGCCAGGACGTGTTCTTTGCATGCCGAATGATGCGTCGGCAGCCCGCGGTCACTGTGTTATGCATCGCGTCGCTCGCGATCGGCATCGGCGCGTCGGCCGCCGCCTTCAGCCTCGTGGACGCGTCGCTGATTCGCGCCCTGCCGCTGCCCTCTCCCGATCGCCTCGTCGTCGCGATGGAGACCGTCAAGGGCACTTCCAGTCAGGTCAGCTTCGAGAACCTCCGCGATTGGCAGCGGATGGCGAAGGGCTTCGACGCGTTGTCGGCGTTTCGAGGACAGACGGTGAACGTCACCGGCCTCGCCACACCGGGGCGCATCCGCGGCGGATTCGTATCCAGCACGTTCTTCGCCGTCGCCGGCGTGACGCCCGCCATGGGACGGCCGCTCGTCCCGGCCGACGACGAGCCTGGCGCTCCGCCGGTCGTCGTCATCAACCACTGGCTGTGGCAGGGCTTGTTCGGCAGCGCGCCGGATATCCTGCAGCGGACCGTCTCACTGAACAACGTCTCGTTCAGCATCGTCGGCGTCATGCCCTCGTCGTTCGTCTTCCCGATCGACGGCGCGGATGCGTGGATTCCGGTGCGGTTCTATCCCGGCACGCTCACTCGCGGGTCGAGGCAGCTGATTGGGATCGGCCGGCTCGCGTCACACACCAGCATCGCTGCCGCGCAATCCGAGCTCGACGGCGTCATGGCGTCGCTCGTACGCGAGCATCCCGACGCGAACAAGGATCGCGGCGCCCGCGTGACATCGATGCACAGCTGGCTGTCCTCAGGCGGCCGCGATCAGCTGCGGATGGTGTTCGCATTGGCGATCGTCCTGCTCGGCGCAGCCTGCGCCAACGTCGGCAGTCTTCAAATCGGCGCGACGCTGAAGCGGCGACAGGAGATCGGCATCCGCGTCGCGCTCGGCGCCGGCCGCAGCCGCATCATCCGTCAGCTCATCACCGAGCATCTGCTGCTCGCGGCGATCGCTGGCGCGATCGGTCTGGCGATTGCCCGCGTGCTCGTCCCGTACGTCACGGCGTCGCCGCTCCCGATCTTCGGCCTCAGCCGGGTCGCCGTCGACGCGCGTGTCGTGACGTTCATCGCGGGCGTGACCGCTCTCGCCGGCTTGTTGAGCGGCTGTGTACCGGCGTTCCATTGGGCCGGTCACACGCCGGTCGATCACATGCGCGGCGCCAATCGCGCGACGGGCGATCGCCGGCTCACGCGCATGCGCGTGTTGCTTGTGGCCGGTCAGGTCGGTATGGCGGCGCTGCTCCTCGTCACGACGGTGTTTCTCGTGAAGAGCGCGGTCGCGACGGCGGCCATCCATCCCGGCTTTGACGGTGCGCGCGTGCAGACGCTCGAGTACCGGCTGCCGGCGAACAAGTATTCGGACCGGCGTCAGCAGATCTTGTTTCACGAAGCCGTCGTCGCGCGCGCGGCCGCCACGCCCGGCGTGAAGCTTGCCGCCGTCGGACGCGGGCTGCCGCTCAGCGGCAACGGCGACAACGCCGGCATTCGCGTCGAGGGGATGTCGCCGACGGAGGATCCCCGGCCGACGTGGTTCAACACGGTCAGCGACAACTACTTCCGCGCTCTCGGCATTCCTCTGATCGAAGGACGCACCTTCGACGAGCGCGACGGCCCGGAGGCGCCGCTCGTCACCGTGGTGAGTCACACGTTCGCGACCCGGGTGTGGCCCGGCCAGAGCGCGGTCGGACGTGAGTTCGAGGTGGCCGGCTACCCCGTCAAGCCGCGCGTGATCGGCGTCGTCGGCGACGTGCGCCAGTATCGGCTGGTGGACGACGTGGCGCCGGCGTTTTACGCCCGGCTCCAGCAGAACCCGGGCATCTTCAACACGCTGATCGTGCAGACCACCGGTGATCCTGCGCTCGTGCAGCCGTCGCTCCGGCGCGCGGTCTGGGACGTCGATCCGGATCAGCCGCTGTGGAAAGAGCGGTCGCTCCAGTCGCTCGTGGACGTCGGGCTTGCTGAGAGCCGGTACCTCTCGGGCGCGCTCGCGATTCTCGCGGGCGGCGCGGTTCTGCTCGTCATCGCGGGACTGTACGGCGTCGTCAGCCAGTCGGTCGCGGCACGCACCCGCGAGATCGGGATTCGGATGGTGTTCGGCGCCGATCGTGGGACGGTGCTGCGCGAAGTCCTCAGGGGCGGCCTTCGCATGACTGTCGGCGGTTTGATTCCTGGTCTCGTCGCGGCCGTGCTCGTTTCACGCTGGATGCAGGGCTACGTCTACGGATCGTCGCCGCTCGATGCTCTGCCGTACGCGGCCGCCGCGGGCGCGCTCGTCGTCATCGCGCTCGCCGCTTGCTACGTGCCGGCGCGCACGGCGACGACGGTGGATCCGGCGAGTGCGATTCGGGATTAGGAGGCTACCGCGCGATCCGCAACGCCACGTATCGTTTCGCCGTCTCCGTGCCGCTCACGACCGTGAGCTCGAGCACGTAGTCTCCCGGAGACAACGGCGCCAGGTTCATGTCCGCGACGATGCTGGGGCCGGCGGTGGCGTCGCGCTCGGTCAGCGTCACCGGAATGGGCAACGGCATGCCGCGGCGATCGAGCAGCCTCGCTTCACGCCGATCGAGCGGGCCGCCAACTGGCCACTCGAGGTGGACGCGTTCGGTGCGCCGGAAGAGCAGGTCCGCGACGGGTGTGAGGGCGGATTGCGCGGACGGCGTCCCACGCCACGCGAGCGCTGCACCGACCATCTCGCTCGCGCCGGCGGGAATCACGACCTGATCGGTGGCGGTCGCACCCTGACCCGTGCTCGTGATGGTCACGCGCGCTGATCCGGACGCGGTTGTGACTGGCATCCGCAGCAGCACGCTGCGCGCGCCGGCCGCGATTGAGCCGGTGACGCTGCCGATCTTCTCGCCGGCGTCGTTCACGGCCGTCGCCTCGATCGCCACGCCGCGATTCCACGCGCCGCCCGCCTGCGCCATGAGGCCCGTGGCGACCTCGGCCACGACGAGAACCTCGCTCTTGTGACGGACCGCGCTGACGAACATCTCGGTCGCAGGCGTGTCGAGCCGCGCGAGCGGACCCGTGGCGGTCTTGACGGCGTCGGCGACTTCGGGCGGCGCGCCCGGACTCGCATTGGCGCGGAACTCTGCCTCCGCACGCGCAAGCTTCGCCGCGTTCTCGGCGACGTACGATCGGCGCGCGACCACCGTCACGCCAGTCGGCTCCTTCACTTTCACGGAGATGCGCCGCAGGCCGCCATCCCGCTTCGAATTCGTCGAGTAGTAGCCGAGCAGGTAGTACGCCGACGTGTCGTTGATGATGCGATTGGCGCCGGCTACGAGGTCGTTGGTGTTGACGATCGGGATGCCGTCCGTGTTGTGCGCGAGCGCGATGAGCGAGTCGAGGCGCCTGCTCCCGGCATCAGACGGGATGCCACCTTGCGGGGCGCGAAGCCCGCCGGGATCGATCGGATAGAACACGACGTTGGACCGCACGGCGAGATTCACGAGGTCCCGATAATACCGGGCGTTGTCGTGCCCGAGGATCTCGGTCTGGGCCTTCTGGCACGCCGAGGACGTGCCGCTCCAGGGATCGCCGGGCTCGTTGATGCCGAGGCGGCCGCCCCGGTTCGTCACTTGCGGCACACCGGCTCCGCCGCCTCGACCCGCGCCGTACTGCACCCAACCGCCGGAGACCAGGATCAACGTCGTGCGCGCTTCGCGAATGGCGCCGAGATACATGATCAGGTCCTGGAGGTTCTGTAGGGCGCGCGTCTCGCGGCGGCGGACTTTCAGCGCCTGCGCGTCGCACGCACAACACGCATCCAGAAAACCCTCGTACGCATCGTCGGGATCGTTGCCGACTCGGTTCTCCTCGCCCCACGCCCAGTACTTCGTGAGCTGCTGTTGGAGCGAGTACGTCGTGCGCTGGAACGTCAGAGCCGTGAGCGGCACTTTCCACGTCATCACGGCAAACATGTCGTTGGGGCCGATGGCCTTGCTAACGAACTCCATCAACGGTTGCTTGGCGTAGTGACCGCCGAACATGTCTACGTGCGGGATGTCGAGGTAGATCACGAACATCCGGTTGTGCGGATCCGCTGCTTCCCGCAGCATGTCGCGCTGGTTCGTCGGGTCGACGCGCGCCGATGACGGCACGGGCTCGACGCGCACGAACTCGAATTGATCGACCTTCTGCAGGACGCCGTCCTCGCGGACTTCGAAGTCCGGGGCCGCCAAGCCCTCGAGAATTCGGCCTTCCTTGCGGGGGTAGGCGTCGACCGTGACGAGGTTGGCGGCGGTGCGGAAGACCGGGCGCTGGGGATCCTGGGCGGGCGGGGCGCCTCCGGTCTGCCCCGATCCAACGCCCTCGAAGTAGAGGGGCGACAGGAGCAGAAAAACCGCAACGGCCGCTAGGCCGAACCTCGCCAGACGCGGACGTGGAGCCGGGGATCTCATGGGTGTGCTGGCCGTAGTGCAAGAACTGTACAACTTGGGACAGCCAGCAGACATGCGAATTGGCGGGGCGTCGCGGGAGGTGGGCGTCCTCGGCAGAGTGCACGCTCGTATGACAGCCGGGTCTAAAGACCCGGCCTCCACTTGCAATAAGCTGTTCGCGTGCTCTCGCACCGCACGCTCGTCCGGCTGTGCCGCGCCCGCGACCTGCTCCGAGAGGTTCCGGAGGGGCCGCTCTCGATTCGCGCCGTGGCGGCCGAGGCCGAGCTGTCGCCGTATCACTTCATCCGGCAGTTCCGCGCGGTGTTCGGCGAGACGCCGCATCAGTTCCGCATCCAGGCGCGCCTCGACCGCGCGCGGCACCTGCTGACGCTCAGCAGCTACTCGGTGACCGACGTGTGCATGGAGGTCGGGTTCTCGAGCCTCGGGAGCTTCAGCGATTTGTTCGCGCGCCGGATCGGGACGCCGCCGTCGGAGTATCGCCGTCGCGTGCGCCCGCTCGTGCAGGTCCCAGGCCGGATGCCGGCCGAGCTGATTCCCGACTGCCTGTCGCTGATGTGCCGTGTGCCCGGGCGGCCCTTCGCAATTTCCGAGAAGTAATCCCGCCGCGCGTGGCGGAGACTCACGTCATGAGAATCAAACTCAACAGCATCATGGTCGACAGCCAGGACAAGGCGCTGAAGTTCTACACCGACGTCCTCGGCTTCGTGACGAAGCACGACATCCCCGTCGGCGGCGAGTTCCGGTGGATCACCGTCGTCTCGCCCGAGGGACGCGAGGATCTCGAGCTCTCGCTCGAGCCGAACGCGAATCCCGCCGGCAAGGCGTTTCAGGAGGCGCTGTTGAAGCAGGGCATTCCCGCGACGGCCTTCGAATCGTCGGACATTCAGAAAGAGTTCGAGCGCCTGCGCGCGAAGGGCGTCGTCTTCACGCGCGAGCCGACGAACGCCGGGCCGGTGACGCTCGCGATCTTCGCGGACACGTGCGGGAATCTGATCCAGATGTATCAGCCGAATGCGAGGTAATGGGGCGTCGGCCGCGCATCCCGACTCCGACTGGACTATCTCGGTTGTGGATCAGGTGGGCCAGTGAACCCCCCTGTGGTTCACTGGCCCACAGGCTTGGATCTTGGAATGCTCTCGCGGCGGCGCATCTTGAGAATCAACGGCGCCGCCAGCATGAACACGAACGACACCGTGAAGAGCCAGCTCACAAGCTGGCCCATGGGTGTGCCCTCGGTGAGACCCCCCACCATCAGCAGGAGCAGCAGCAGGCCCGCTCCGGTGAAGATCGTGACCACCAGTGCGGCGAGCGAAAGAACCATAGCGACGCGGTGCGTGACCCGCAGCCACGTCCGGTCCTTCCGCAGCCGAAACGCCGCGACCGTGGCACCGACCACCGAGAACAGGCCGACGCCAACGAAGGCGAGGACTCCGACGATGTGGACCTTGAGATCACCCACTGCCGTAAGCAATCGGCAGCGCGGATGCTCATCCGCAAGGGCGTGCGCGCGCGGCCGGGTTTCACCTTTGATTGGGCGGCGATCTCCTCAATAATCCGTCACACGCCATGACGCGCGCCGAGATCGAGACCTTCCTCGCCCGGCATCGCCGGTCGTTCGCCAGCCGGTCGCCCTCGACCCTCGCCGCGGATCACGCCGAGGACGGCACGTTCTGTAGCCCGGCCGCGGGCGAGGTCACCGGGCGCGCCAACATTGAAAAGGTCTACGACTACTGGCTGACGGCCTTTCCGGATCTGGACTTCAGCTGGACGGCGCCGCTCATCGAAGGCGATCGCGTGGCGCTCTTCTGGCATTTTCGCGGCACCGTCGCCGGTCCATTCTTTGGCGAGGTCCGCCCGGGCGTCCGCATCGAGTTTCAGGGCGCGGCGGAATACATCCTCTCCCCCGCCGGCATCGTCAGCGCGCGTCACGTGTTCGACTTCACCGGCGCGCTGGTGACAGCGGGCGTGCTGAAGATCAAACCCGCGTAAAGCCAGAAGCCAAAAGCCAGAAGCTAGAAGCCAGCAGAAAGGTCTTTTGGCTTTGCTACCGCCGGCCACGCCGGCGTCGTAATGCCTCCTCGACCCAGATGCTGACCATGAACAGCAGGAACACCTCGGCGAAGCCGATGCCGGCGTAGATCGCGTAGCGGGTGAACTCGTCCGGGGATGGGCGAAACAGCTTTCCGCCCTCGAAGTGCTCGAGCCGAATCGCGGCGAGCGAGACGTACTCGCGCCCGATCGAGAGCAGCGCGCCGACCAGAATGACGCCCGATCCGACGATGTTGCCCATCATCGTCGCGCGCGCCAACCAGAACGGCAGCGCGATGACGAAGCCGGCGACGGTGGGAATCGCCAGTGCGAGCCCGATCCAGTACCAGCTCACAGGTCGTAAGAGTCCGAAGAGTCCTAGGAGTCCTAGGAGTCCTAGGAGTCCGAAGAGTCCGGAAGTCAGCAGGGTCGTAGGACTCTCAGGACTCTCAGGACTCTTCGGACTCTTCGGACTCTTCGGACTATTGAATGACCATGTACCGCCAGAGCCGCGCGACTTCTTTGGCGTCCACGTACTTGCGGATCTCCCGGTCGAACTGCTCCTGCGACTTCCAGGGCCGGTATTCTTTGAACTCGCGGACCATTCGCGCGCCCACGCCGGGGATCGTCATGAAGTCGGCGTCCGTGGCCGTGTTCAAATCGAGCGGGATGAAGACGTACTGGCGGAGCCGGTCGAGCTCTCCGGGCGTTTGCGCGACGTACTTGCCAATCTCCTTGTCGAACTGCGCCCAGTTTTTCCACGGCCGGTATTCGGGAAACTCGCGGGCCATGCGGCGCGCCCGCGGAATCAGCATGATCTCGGCCGGCGTGCACGTGTTGAGATTCAAGTGCACGAACGCCTTCTCGTAGATCGCCGTCGCCTGCTCGGCGGTCACGCCTTGACCGAGCAACAGTGTGTTCACGTCGACGATGCTGGCGAACGGGCGCTTGTCGACGATGCTCTTGGCGATCGCCGGCGTCATGTTCGGCAGCGCCGCCAGGTCCTTCTCGGCAGCCGTGTTGAAGTCCATGAGGCCAAGGCTCTTGCCGACCTGGCCCTGAAGCTGAAGTGGCGCGACGAGCACGGCGCATACGACGATAACGAGCGTCGCAACGAGTCTCTTGACGGTCATGATCGATCTCCCTGACGAATGTCTCCGGCCGCTCGCGTCGCCGGGTGGCGCCACGCGTACGCGAGCCCGAGGAGCCCCAATTGTGCCATAGCAGCCGGCGCCAGCGCGGGCGGCGCCTTGGCGTGCATCACCCGCGTAAACAACGACCAGCTCGACAGCGCGGGATCGATGTCGAGCTGAAATTCCATGTTGCCCTGATAGTGCAGGACGACCCCGACGAGCCCCACGACGACGAGCACGAGCATCGAGATCTGAATGCCGCGGATGCTGGCCGCACTCCCGGCCAGCATGTGCCAGCCGATCGCCACGAACGCGAGCAGGATCGACCCGAACGGCACGATCTGCGTCGCGCTCTCATAATGATCGAGCAGCGCCAGCTCGGCCGTGACACCCACGAGGCCCACGACCAGCAACGCGAGCACGCTGCGCCTTAGCGTGTCGGAGGAACGCTTCATTTCTTCATGAGCTTCATGTCAGCTTTGGTCTCGACTTCATCCCAGATCAAATGCTGATGCGTGTCTTTCAGCAGCAACGATCCGACGACGAACGTGACGCCGGCCACGATGATCGGATAGTAGAGACCCGCGTAGATGTTGCCGGTGCGCGCAATGATCGACAGACCGATGAGCGGCAGCAAGCCGCCAAAGATGCCGTTGCCGATGTGATACGGCAGCGAGAGCGCCGTGTAGCGAATCTTCGCGGGAAACGCCTCGACGAGGTACGCCGCAATCGGACCGTAGACCATCGTGACGAAGACGACCTGCACGAAGACGAGCAGCATCAGCTTCCACGCGGACGGCTCGGCCGCGAGCGCCGACACGCTCGTGTACGGCAACACGACCGGCGCCGGCGTCAACTCGCCGTTCACGCGGGTGAGCGGCGTGAGGCTGATGGCGCCCGTGATGGCGTTGCGCTGCGACACCGCCGTCTCGACATTCGATCCGGCCGCCGACTGCATCGCGCGGTAGATCGGAATGTACGACACGGCCGCAATCAAACAGCCGGCCATCATGATCTTCTTGCGGCCGATCCGATCCGACAGCGCGCCGAAGAACACGAACAGCGGCATGGACAGGATCAACGCGAAGGCGACGATGTAGTTCGCAGACGTCGCGTCGACCCTGAGGATCGCCTGCAGATAGAAGAGCGCGTAGAACTGGCCGGTGTACCAGACGACGCCCTGCCCGGCCGTAGCGCCGAAGAGCGAGATCAGTACGCGCTTGAGATTCTCGGGCTCGGTGAACGCCTCTTTCAGCGGCGCCGCCGACGTCATGCCGGTGCTCTTGAGGTGCTGGAAGATCGGCGACTCCTTCATCCGCGATCGGATGTAGAGCGAGATGCCGACCAGCACGATCGAGACCAGGAACGGAATGCGCCAGCCCCAGGTGCCAAACGCTTCGCGTGACATCTGGCTCTGCACCAGGAGAATAACGGCCAGCGAGAGGAACAGCCCCAGCGTGGCGGTGATCTGGATGAAGCTCGTGAAGAAGCCGCGGCGCCCGTCCGGCACGTGTTCGGCCACGTACACCGCCGCGCCGCCGTATTCGCCGCCGAGCGCGAGGCCCTGCAGCACACGAATCACGAGCAGGATGATGGGCGCCACCATCCCGATCTGAGCGTACGTTGGCAAAATACCGATAAGGGCGGTCGCTCCGCCCATGATCACGAGCGTGACGAGAAACGCGTACTTGCGGCCGACGCGATCGCCAATCCGGCCGAAGAACAGCGCGCCGAACGGCCGGACGACGAAGCCGACGGCGAACGTGGAGAGATACGCGATGAGCGCGAGCGTGTCATTGCCCGACGGATAGAAGAGCGGCGCGATGACGGTGGCGAGGCTGCCGAAGATGTAGAAGTCGTACCACTCGATCATCGTGCCGACCGCCGAGGCCGCGATGATGTGGCGGATGCGGTAGTCCTTCGTCAGGTGCACGCGCCGCCAATCTTATGTCGAACGCAGGGCGGACCGAAGTTCGGTCCGCCCTACGTACGAGCGGCTGTTACCCGCCGGGCTTGAAGGCGACGACGCGCGCGATGTAGCGGTGCGCCGTGCTGAAGGTGAACGTCCCCGAGATCGGCCCGATCGCTGGTTGCACGCGGTCCTCCGAGGCGAGATCCGAGCTGGTCGAGGCCCGCAGCGTGAAGCCCGTCCCGGCCTGAATGGTCGTCGTGCCGGCGTCGTCCATGACCGCCGCGAAGATCAGCGCGCCAGCCGTCGTCGTCGTGACCGACCCGGTCGTGATGGCGTTGGCCGCCGTCGTGCCGTTGGCGATCGTTCCCGTAGTGACGTCCACCGGATTGGTCGTCGCGATCCCGCGGTACTCGTGCACGAGGATTCGCCGGTACGACGCGTTGGAGCCAAAGGTCGCGGTGACCGTCGTCGCACCCGCCTGGGCGTTGGGCGCGTAACAGATCCCCAGTGCCTGATCGTTCGAGCTGTCGAACTGCGTCGGCAGCGTCGTGTACAGATTGCCCTGCGTGTCGCTGCAGGTCAGGGTGCTGGAGTTGCCCCAGGAGACGGCGACCACAATCAGACTGCCTGCCGTCACCGGCGACGTGAACGCCTGCACGATCGTCGTCGCGCCGGCGTTGTTGTTGCTGCCGGTGCTCTGCACGAACGCCACTGGCGTCGACGCGTTGGACACGTTCACGGCCACGCCCGGGCTCGTCGCGGTCAGGCCGGCCGCGTCCTTGGCCACGGCCGTCAGTGAGTGGTTGCCATTGGTCGCCGTCGCCGTGTTCCACGCAAACGTGTATGGCGCTGCCGCGATCTCGCCGCTCAACGCGATGCCGTCGAGGAAGTACTGCACGCTCGTGACGCCGACGTTGTCACTGGCCGATGCGGTCACGTTCACGCTGCCGGTCACGGTGCCTGCGCTGGGCGTCAGCACGACGACGTTCGACGGCGGCGTCGTATCCGGCGCCGTCGTCGTGAACGTGATGGCGTCGGACGTCGCGAGGTTGCCGGACGAATCGCGTGAATGGACTCGCACGTGGTACGTCGTGCCGGGCGTGAGGGCCGACAACGCAATCGAGTGGGCCTGCACCAATGCGGGGTTCACCGGCGTCGTCGAGCCAAAGTTGGTGGTCGGCCCGTACTCGACCTGCGAGTCCGCGAGCTCGTCCGTGTTCCACGTAATCGTGGCGCCGGTGGCCGTCACGTTGCTCGCCGTCACCGCAGAAATCAGCGGCGCCGTGAGGTCCGGTGCTGCGCCACCCAGCACCTGGATCTCGTCAGGCGATAACGCACGGTTGTACACGATCACGTCGTCGATCAGCCCATTGAACGTCGCGCCGCCGCCGGGGTTGTTGCCGATGAGCAGGCTCCCGGCCGCGTCGGATTGCGGCGTTCCGGTGCCGACGCCCGAAGCGATCTGCGTGCCGTTCTTATAGATCCGCACCGTCCTCGTCGTGCCGTCGTACGTCATCACGACGTGCTGCCACTCGTTCGGCGTCGCGGTGTTCGCCGCCGAGATCGCGGTGGCGTTCGTCGTCGAGTGACTCACTTGAGCATGGAAGCTGTTCGCCGTCGAGTTGTTCAGCCGGAAGCGTTTGAAGCCGGCGCCGGTCGCAGTCTTGTCGGCGATGCGGCCCACGTTGCCCTCGCCGAGCGACCGCGGGAAGATCCACGCCGAGTACGTGAAGCTCGCGAGATTGTCGAGCGACGCGGCCGACCCCGCGTTCACGACGTCATTCGTGCCGTCGAGGTTGATCGCGCCGACAAACCGGCCGGGCGTGGTCCAGCCGCTGGTCGCGTTGCAGTTGAGCGTCGTGCACGCGAAGTTCGTGAGCGTACCCGGAGAAGCTCCGGCGCTGTCGGCGGCCGCCGTTCCGGATGTCTCGTTGAACTTCCAGCGGCTGACCAGCCCGGTCGCCGGAACGGCCGCTTCACCGGCCAGCGTGGTAAACGTGAAATCGCCGGAAACCCCAGGGTTGCCCGCGGCGTCAATCGACACCGCCTGGAAATGGTAGAGCGTGCCGGCCTGTAAGTTGGTCAACGGCTGGCCGTGCACCGTCACGAGCGCAGGGTCGAACGTCGTGGACTGCCCGTACGTGCTCGAGAGTCCGTACGTGACCTGGCTCGTGCCACCTTCGTTGGTCGTCCAGTTGATCGTGGCCGACGATGACGTGAGGTTCGTCACGTTCACCGCCGAGAGCACCGGCGGCGTGGTATCCAGTGCGGCGGTCGTAAACGACGACTCCGCGCTGCCGGTGTTGCCGGCCGCGTCCGTGGACAACACCCGGTAGAAATAGGTCGTCGCCGGCGACAGCCCGCCGAGCGTTTGCGAGTGCCCGGCCGTCAGCGCCGGATTGAGCGTGGTCGAGAAGGCGTACGTCGTGTCCGGTCCGTACCGGACCTGCGTCGTGGCGTTCTCGTTCGTGCTCCACCCGATGGTGGCGCCGGTGGTGCCGATGCCGGTCACGTTCAGATTGAGGATGTTCGGCGGCGTCGTATCGGGCGTGACCGTCGTGAACATCGACCCGTTCGACATGCCGGCGTTGCCGTCGGCGTCCGACGACAGCGCCCGGAAGAAGTACGTCGTGCCGGGCGTCAACCCGCCGATCGGCTGGCTATGCGACGCCGCCAGCGTGGGATCGAGCGTGGTCAGGAAGCCGTAGTTCGTGGTTGGCCCGTACTGCACCTGGGTCGTCGCCGGCTCGGTGGTCGTCCACGTGATCGTCGCGCCCGTCGTCGTGATGCCCGTCGCGACGACGTTCTGGAACCCGGGCGGTGTGACGTCGATGTTGTTGACGTTGACCGTGACGTCCACGCTCGTGCGCGTGTTGCCGGCCGCGTCCCGTGCCACGGCCGTGATGACCCGCTGGCCGTTGCCGCCCGTCGTCGAATCCCAGAGGAACGTGAAGTTGCCGTTGGTGATCTCGGCCCCGACGTTGACGCCGCCGACCCTGAATTGCAGACCGACGACGCCGACGTTGTCGGATGCCGTCGCGGTCAACTGCACGTTGCCGGACACAGTCGTTCCACCCGACGGCGCGGTGACGCTCACGTCCGGCAGTGTGGAATCCGGCGGAGCGCCGGTCTTGAACGCGACCATGCGCGCGAGATAGCGGTGGGCGTTGCCGAACGTGAACGTTCCGGCGATCGATCCCACCCCCGGCTGCACTCGATCTTCGGTCGCGAGATCGGAGCCACCGACCGACGCCCGCAGCGTGAAGCCCGTGCCAGCCTGGATGTTCGTGAGGCCGGTGTCGTCCATCACCGCCGCGAAAATCAAGTCGTTGCTCGAGGTGGTCATGCCCGCGGTCGTGGAGATGTTGTTGGCGGCCGTCGTGCCGCTCGCGATCGTGGCAACCGTGATGTCGACCGGGTTGACCTGCGCGAGGCCGCTGTACTCGTGGATGATCAGCCGCCGGTAGTACGTGACGTTCGTGGGAAAGGTCGCCGTGACCGTCGTGGCACCGGCCTTGATGTTCGGCGCGTAGCAGACACCCAGGGCCTGGTCGTTCACCGAGTCGTACTGCACGGGCAGGGTCGTGTACGTGTTGCCCTGGGTGTCGCTGCAGGTCATCGACGTGGCGCCACCCATCGACACGGCGGCGACGATCAGATTGCCCGCGAGCGCCGGGCTGCTGAACGGCACGGCGATGTTGCCGGCCGAGGCGTTGTTCGTCGCGCCGTTGGTCTGCCGGTGCGCGACGAGAATGACGTTCGAGACCGTGACCGTCACCGGATCGCTGGTGGTCGAATTCCCGGCCGCATCGCGGGCGACGGCCCGCCACGTATGCAGACCGTTCGAGCTGAGCATCGAATCCCAAGACCGGGTGAACGGGGCAGTCGTGAGCTCCGCGCCGAATGCGACGCCGTCGAGGAGGAACTGCACGCCCGCCACACCGACGTTGTCGCCGGCCGACGCCGTGACATTGATCGTGCCCACGACGTTCGCGCCGCCGGCTGGCGCGGTGATCGACACCGTCGGCGGGGTCAGGTCCGGCGTCGGCGTGGTAAACGTGCCGCCGGACGGCAGCGCGGGATTCAACGACGAATCGCGCGTGTGGATGCGGAAGTGGTACTCCGTGCTCGCCGACAGCCCCGCGATCGAGATGGCATGAGAGAGGACGAGCCCCGGCTGCAACGGCGTCGTCGATCCGTAGTTCGTCGTCGTGCCGTACTCGACCCGGCCATCGGCAGGCTCGTTGGTCGTCCAGTTCACGGTCGCTGACGTCGCCGCCAGCGGATTCACCGTGATGTTCGAAACCACCGGCGGCGTCGTGTCCGGCGTGCTGGTGGTGAAGGTGAAATCCGCCGAGGCGGTGGTGTTGTTACTGGCGTCCTTCGACGTGACGCGGTAGTGGTACAGCGTACTCGGCGTCAATCCGGACAAGGGCACGATATGGCCGCTCACGAGCGGCGGCTGGGTGACCGAGCTCCCGTACTGCGTCGTCAGACCGTAGTCGACCTTGCTGTCCGCCGGCTCGTTCGTGGTCCAGTTGATCTGCGCGGACATCGCGCTGACGTTCGACGCCGACACGGCCGTGATCTGCGGCGGCGTGGTGTCCGCGCCGCCCGACCCGACCGCGTTGTTCCGCCAGATGTGCAGGAACTGGAAGTCGTCCCAGGCCTGACTGATGATGTCGAAGTCGCCGTCGCGGTCGAGATCGAACGGCCGCATGCCGATGTGGCTCTCGAAGCCGGTGTTGACGATCTGGCTGGTCCACGTGATCCCGAAATCGGCGGACTTGAGGATCAGCCCTTGCAGATTGCCTCGATGCGTGCCCGTCATCAGATCGGGCCGGCCGTTCTGATCGAAATCCCCGACCTCGAGCGAGTTCAGGCTCCCGAGGTTGGTGATGACGGTCCGGCGCGTCCAATTCGGCGACAGCGCGTTGGCGGGACACTCGAACATGTAGATGCCATTCCCCACACCGTCCAAGTTGCCTTCGGTCACCGCGACGTCGGTCCTGCCGTCGCCGTTGAAGTCCGCGACCACCACGCGGCCTCCCTGCTGATTCGGCAGCGTGCCGATGTCGTGCCTCACCCACCCTCCGGCCCCGGTGCCCGGGTTCTCCCACCAACCCAGACTCTGAGCGGCGTAGAAGCCTGTCAGGTCCAGGTCGCCATCACGATCGAAATCGACCATCTGGGCGTCGCCGTGGCCCCAAGAGCCGTTGGTGATTTCGACTCTCGGCCAATTGGGCAGCGCCGGGTTAGCGGGAATCTGGAAGTAGTAGATCGAGAACTCGGCCGTCAGCACGATCTCCGGCTTGCCGCCCGGAACGATTTGCGCGAGACGGAAGGCGTGTGATGTCCAGTGGGAGTCGGCGGGGTGTGTCGGGGGCGTGGTCCCGACCAGCAACGGCGTCCACGAGGTGAAATTCGCGTTCGGGGTCAACCGGTAGAACCCGACCGTGGTGTCGTTGACCGACCGCTGCGCCAGCACATCGACGGTGCCGTCGTCATCGACGTCAATGATGAACAGGCCGTCGTACGGACCGATGCTCGTCCGCGCCCAGGCACCGGTGAGGTCGGCCTTCGGATTCTTGTACCAGTACTCACCGCTCAGGATGTCCGGCCATCCGTCTTCGTCGATGTCGCCGGCCGTCAGGCCAAAGGTGAGGTTCTGCTGGCGCGTGTTGTCTGCCTGAATGTAGGTCCAGTTGTTGATGGGGAGGGCGTTGTTCAGATCGTTGCGCCAGATCTTCTGAGCGCCGCCGTCCGGCGCGCTCGTACTCCAATTCGCGCCAATGATGTCGATGTCGCCGTCGTTCCCGATATCGCCGACCGCGATGTTGTGCGAGCCCTGCGTGGAGAGGGTGTTCAGCGTCCAGGACGCACCCAGGCCGTTGTTGTAGTACACGCCCACGCGCTTGCCCGGCGCCTGGTGCATTTCGGCGAAGACGAGGTCTTCCGTGCCGTCCTTGTTGACGTCGATCAGGAAGAAGCGGTGGACGTCCTCCAGCGTGTCGATGTTGTGCCGCACCCACGTGCCATTGATGGGATCGACCGGGGCCTCGAACCACGCGATCGAACCGGGACCGGACTCCGACACCGCGAGGAAGATGTCGAGCCGGCCGTCTTTGTTGATGTCGAAAATCGCGGCACTGGATCCCTGCGTCCACGAGACGATGTCGTGCTTGATCCAGACTCCGGTGGCGGGATCGGCCGGGCCTTCGAGCCAGAATCCATTTTCGACGATGTCGGGCCGGCCGTCGCGATTGATGTCGCCCACTTCGAGGCCGCCGTGGCCGTTCGGCGCCTGAGGAATCTGAATGCGCGTCCACGTATCGGCCGTGGCGCCCTGCAGGTAGTAGTACGTCGCGCCTTCTTCGATCCGAATCAGGATGTCCAGCTTCCCATCGCGATTGAGATCCGTGACGACGATGTCGTGCGACTGGCGCGTGCTGTCAACGGTGTGCTTGGTCCACAACCCCTGAACGTTGCCACCGGTCCCGCGCGGGTTCTCGTACCAGACGATCTTGCCCGTACCGTTCACGACGACGTCGAGCTTGCCGTCGCGGTTGATGTCGGCGACTTGAAGGTCGTCACCGCCACCGTCGTTTCCGATCTGAAATCTCTGCCAGGTCGGATACAGGTACCAGTACACCGACCCGCCGAGGTCGCCGCCGCCCTCGATGATGTCGAGGTAGCCGTCACCGTCGAGATCGCCGAGGTTGTTGCCCCAGGCGCCCTGATTGCCTTGAACGATGACTTCCGTGAAGGGGGCGGCGGGGGCGCCGACAAGCGGCGTCTGGCGAACCCACAACAGGACGAAGAACAACAGGATCGGACACGCCGCAACGATCCGCTTAGTCACTTTCAAGCCCCTGAGTTGAACGCTGGAGTCCGATCAACGAGGGGCCGGCCCGGTGCCGCCAGCTATCCCGTCGTCGCCAGGCCCCTCGCAAAGAGCAGGCCAGGTGAAGAACTGTGAATTGTTGTGGGGAATACCCTATTTGTCAATGGGGTAAAGCCTGATCAGGGTGTAAATTCGACACCATTACCCGGTGGGATTCATAGGTTGGGCAAGGATCCACAGGCCGAAGACCGTGTACCCCACCATGAGGACGAGCATCGGAAGCTGGCTTCTCGTCGCCGCGCGAGATGACGGGAACAGACTGAGCGCGAGCCGATGGGCGAGATAGACCGACGCGATGTGTCCAGCGAGGATCGAGAGGAGCTGGACGTTCCAGACCGTCTTGGCACCGATGACGCCCGCGTTCGCGAGCATCGAGGCCGTCCCGAACAGGTCCCACCCCTGGCCGAACGGATCGGACGCGAGCGCGAACACGGCCTGTCCCTGGATCAGCAGCAGCGTGAAGTAGTGCGCGAAGTGGTAGACGAGGGCGATCGGCAATAGCGAGAGCGCGAAGTGCCCGATGAGCGCGCCGATGGACAGGGGCGTTCGCGTGATCCACTTCATGAGCGCGACGGCGCCGGCATACGCGAGGAAGAACACGAACGGCGACACGAGCAACGTCACGGTCTCGACGATCAGCCGAACCCCCTCCCGGTCGGCTCCCGGAAGACCGGCCATCGCGCGCGCCCACAACGTCGTCTCTCGAAATCCGTCGAAGGCCGTCGAGGACAGCATCAACAGGATGAACAGCGCGAGCGACCCGTGCACCGCGGGGTGGGACAGTGCGCCGACAAACGGCCAGCGAAGATAGAGCCGGCCGTCGTGGCGCTCGACGATGGAGAGGCGTCCCAACAGACTGAAGAACACGCTGAGAAAATCGCCGAAGCGAAACCAGGCCGCCGCACCAAACACGGCCGTCGCCACGACGCACATCGCGTAGTAGAGGACGAGGCCCAACGTTGTTTCGCGTGGGCCGGCGGCGGTACTCGAGAGAAGCTCGAGCCAGATGAAGATGTAGAGCCCCGCGACCGCGGGAAGGTAGCCCAGCCACGCCGGGTACCGCACGCGTGACGGCCGTTCGGCGAAACGCGCAAACGCGCGAAATGGGCCGACGACGCTCCACACATCGCCGATGAGCGCACACGTGTAGGCGAGGCCGAGGTACGCCACGATCCACACGACCACGGACGCGAGGTTGGCGCCCGGCACCTGGTGACCAACGACGCCGGCGAGAATCAACGCGAGCAACGTCACGGCCCCGATCGTCTGACCGAGCCGGAGGACCACCGGATGCACCACCCAGTTGACGAGCGCGCGATCGGTCACGTCGTAGCGGCCGTACTTCAGCGCGGCTTCGCGATCCGTGGTGAAGCATGCAATCACCACGAACGAGACCACGACCGCCGCGGCGGCGCCATAGAGGTAGAACGACACGGGGAGCGGTAAGACGAACTGCTGCCCGAACGCGTGCGCATACGCGGTGGCCGGCAGCGCGACGACGCCGGCGCCGGAGAGCGCCGCCGCGAGGCACCGTCTAGCGCGGGTGCACTTCGACGACGCCAATCTGTTTTTTGGCATGCTCGAGCTCGAACGGGAAGCGGCCGGATCGATCGGCGGTGAACTGAAGCTCGGCGCGCACACCGGCGGCGAGATTGATCTTGCGGTCGTAGCCGTGCAGGTGAAGCTCCTCCGCAGCATCGGCGACGACACCGATGGTCACGTCGTCGCCGACGGTGACGGACAACACGGCGGGGCCGGAAACCAGCCGTCCTTGCGCGACGGTCAACTCGAAGACCTTTCGGGCCGGTGTCGCGATCGCTGGCGGAGCAGCCGGATTCGCTGGCGTGTCACGCGGCGCGGGTGATCCCGGTCTAAGGACGAACAACACGGCCAGTGCCGCGGCAATGACGGCAACTCCAATCCACATGCGGGCAGTCATGAGGGTTCGTTCACGCGGCATCGTATCTATATTCAAAGGAATAGGCGCGCCGGCGTCCATGGGCTGTTCAGCATGAGTGCTACACTCGCCTGGATGTCGGAGGACGCGGCCCGCCACGCTGGGTCACGCTTGTCGCAGCGCTGGTCTCCTCGAAATCTCCACGAACAATTCGTCCTGTGCCGCGATGCCGCACGCGTGCCCGACGCGTGGACGAAGATCGGTCTCGGCGGCTGGCACCTCGGATACCACGCCACCTTACCGGTTTCGAAGCTGACCGGCCCGAACGGCGCGCCGATCGGATTCCTGCTCGGCTACGTGGTGACGGCCGACGGCACGCGCATCGACGGATCGCCGGTGGCCGTGCGCGACAGCGAGACGCCCGACGGATTCGAACGATGGTTGTTCGGTCACGGCGGGCGTTTTACCGCCGTCATCATCACTGAAAAGTTCGCGCGCGTCTATCTGGACCCGTGCGGGTCGCTCGGCACGGTGTTCTGTGCGGCCCTCGAAATCGTCGCGGCGACGCCCACCCTCATCCCGCAGACCCGCGAAACCGAAGAGCTCGCGGATCTGGTGGCCGCGACGGGTGGACCCGAGCAGGATTGGATGTGCCCGGTCGGCTTGACGACGCGGCGAAACATCGCGCGGCTGCTGCCCAACCACTTCCTCGATTTGAAGACCTGGCAAGTCACGCGGCATTGGCCGAGCGGGCCGCTGTCCGATCAGGGAGATCCGGCGAAGCACCAGGAGGAGATTGCGCACGTCACCGAGCGCATGGTCGCCGGGTTCGCGGCCAAACAGGACGTGCTGCTCGCGCTGACGGCCGGCCGCGATTCCCGCATGCTGCTCGCCGCAGCGAAGAAATGGGCGAGCCGCATCATTTTGTATACCGCCGCGTTCGAGTATCCGGACAAGGTGAGCTGGCAGGACATGCTCGTCTCGGGACGCATCGGCGAGCGGTTCGGCATCCGCGTGCAGCATCTGCCGTTTCGTCAGCCGAAGCCGGACGACCTCGAAGAGTGGCTCTACCGCACCGCGGGCCAGGTCGGCGAAGTGCGCGGGTGGCGTGGCATGACGACGCTGCTCCAGCTGCCACCGAACCTTGCGAATCTCATCTCGCCGATTCCCGAGTTGATGCGCGGCTTGTATTGGCGGTTCATCGACCAGGCGCGCCACCCGATCGAGTTGGGCCCGCTCCTCCAAATCTGCAAGGCGGGCGATCTGCCGGTCTGCCGCGCGGCGCTCACGAAATGGCTCGACGAGCTGCCCTCGCGCGATCCGGTCCTCACGCTGGACCTGTTCTACATCGAGCAGCGGCTGGGCTGCTGGGCCGGCGTCTACACGTACGGCCTCGGCCACGATGGCCGATTCGCGCTCTTCCCCTTCTGCCATCGACGCATCATCACGGCCATGATGTCGCTGCCGGCCGAGCCCCGGTTCGGCGATTCGCTGCAGCGCGACTTCGTCCACCGGTACTGGCCGGAGCTGATGGACTACCCGTTCAACAGCGTCAGCGGCCTCGATCGCGCGCGGCTCCACCTCCACCTCGCGCCGTCATACGCCGTGAAAACGGCGCAGATGGCTGGACGGGTGATCAGCAATCCCGGCCGGGTCGTGAAGGTGATCAAGAAGCACGTGAAACGCCGCCGGTCCAACGACGGCCCGAGCTGGTCGTAGGCCTCCGAAGGCACGCGGAGGCGCGGAGACGGCATTCATGCCGAGCCGCGGAGCACATCTGAACAACTGACCACCGTAGCGGTGCACTGACGACGCAGATCTTCTCCGCGTCTCCGCGTGATTGATCTGAGGATGTTCACGCCGAGCGCATCGTCCGGTAGAAGTCTTTCATGGCCACCAGACGACCGCGGTGGAAGGTGATGAGCGCCAGGCCGTAGGTGGCCGCACCGATCGCGGCGTCGGCGATCGCCCGGATGCCCGGCGTGGCGGTCGGATAGACGAAGTGATGCGCGAGCAGCACGGCAGCCGCCATGAGCGCGGCACTGGTGACCGCGGGCAGGAGCGATCGCAGAAACGTGCCCGTCGGCATCTCGATCTGGCGGAACACGACAACGTAGTACGGCACGCAGAAGATCGGGTAGACGAAGAGCCACGCGTAGGCCAGCCCGGCAATGTCCCAGTACCACGCGCCCACCACGAAGGCGATCGGCATCAGCACCGAGCACCACACCGAGATGCGCATCGACACCCGCGAGAGCCCGATCATCGCCGCGGTGCTCGGAATAATCGGCAGCGTCGATCGCTGGATGCCCGCCAGCGCCAACACCTGCAGCGGCACGATCGCCGGCGCCCAATCAGGCAGCCACGCGTTCAGGATGTCGGCCGCCACCAGGGCCAGCCCGACGCCGGCCGGGACCGTCACGAGCGAGACGATCTCCGTGAACGCGAGGATGTAGCGGCGGAGTTGCCGGGCATCGTGCTGCACCGCGCTGATGATGGGTGGCATGACCCGCATCGCGAGGCCGGAGATCTTCTCGGCGGGCATGGCCGCGATGTTGAGCGCGCCCTGGTACGCGCCGACGCCGGCGATCCCGAAGAGCTTGCCGGCGATGAAGAGGTCCGAGGCGGTCGTCAGGTAGTAGGAAAACCGCATGCCGATCATGTGGCTGCCGAACGACAGCACGCCCCGAAGATCGGCCAGGCGCGGCCACGCAAACGGCGTCGGGCGCATGCGCACCGCGAGCCATGACGTGACCATTGCCGCCAGCACCGCGCCGAAGACCAGCGACCAATAACCCAGACGGAAGACCACCGCGAACAGAATCATCGCGGCCGGCTGCACGGTGCCGTTCACCGCCTGGTTTCGGGCGATCTCCTTGAACTGCAGGTCGCGCTGCATCAGCGCGAGCGGCACGCTGCGGAAGGCACTGAACAGGAAACTCGACGAGGACACGACGACGACCGCCGTCAGGGCGGGCACGTCGTAGATCAGCGCGATGGGGTACGCCGTGGCGCAGCCGATCGCCCACCCGGCCAGGCCGAAGAGCACGCAGAGCGAGTTCACTTGGGCGATCTGGTGCGGCGTCAGCTCGTGATGCTTCACCACGGCTTGTGCCATACCGAAGTCCGAGGCCATCTCGATGAACATCGTGAAGACCATCGCCATGGCGACGATGCCGTAGTTGGCGGGGCCGAGGACGGCCCACAAGATGGGCGTCGCCGACCACGACAGGATCTGCGTGAGCCACTGCACGGCGGCGGTCCACGCGACGCCGTGCATGAGCGACTTGTCGAGGTTGGTGGATGCGGAGGACACCGGCAGTCCGTCTATCGGCAAGGGAATAAGTCAGGAACAGCACGCGCGCCGCGGGCGCGGTGCACGCGGCTTTACATTATTGCGTTTTCGTCGTGCCGCGCGGGCGTTGCCGAAAATCGCGCGCGCGGCTCGCGCGCGGCCACCTTTCGGTTCTGTGATTCACGCCCGCCAACATCGAGCGGAAGCGTCCACGTGCACGCGCGCGGCATAGGGGAATCCCTTACCACGGTCGATAGAGTCAGCCCGATCCGAGCCTGTTTGAGGGCTCTCGCGGCGGTTTTCACGCCGGCGATTCGATCGCGACACGCGCCGTACGCATCTCAAGTCGGGTGATTCCTTCACACACCGGGGCGGGCAAGACCTGAAAGCCGGACCATCTTCTCCGCTGCACGCGGTTGCTCAGCGGCATCTGAAGTTTGCACGCTAGTCTCGATCAGAACACCAGACGCCCCACTCGCGCTGGCTTCACCACCACTATGACTTTGGTCCGCCGCTCCCCGCGTGTCCTTCTGCTCATCCTGTCGATCGTGGCCCTCATCCCCTACTGGGCGAGGCCGCGAGTTCATGCGGAAGAAGTGCCGCCGGCTCCAGGCGGGTTTCTCGAGTTGTCAACGAGCACGGACACGAGGCCGCGGCCGACCGCGCCCGATCTGGCCGCGCTGCTGCCCGTGCGCGGCACGTTCGAATTTCCAGCACCCTACGGCACAACCGGCGTGCGGCTGACCAACGCCGACGACTGCGGCGGCACGAGCGACTGCGTTCGCCCACTCGGCGGCTCGACGTGGGCGCACCTCAGCAACTCGGCCGGCAGCAATCTGCTCTACGCCATCGTCGGGCTGGACCGCTTCAAGGGCGGCACCGGACCGACCCTCTTTCGCTACAACAAGACCACCGGCGAGACGCTGAATCTCGGCGCGCTGTTCGATCCCAGCGACGATCTCAGCCTGAGCGACGCGGCCGGGTGGTACTTCAGCGCCACGCAGCCGACGACGCTCTACGTGAACATCGACCGCGAGCTGCGACGGTACGACGTCCTCACGCACGCGGCGACGATCGTCTTCGACATCACGAATGCGTTCGGCGACGACAAGGAAGTCTGGGACGCGCACTCGAGCCGCGATGACCGCGTGCACTCGTTCACGGTGCGCCTGACGAGCAATGCCGATCCGGTGGGCTGCGGTGTGTACCGCGAGGACACCGCGCAGTTCTCGTTCTTCCCGGCCCTGGGCGCGTTCGAGAGCTGCCAGGTCGACAAGAGCGGCCACTGGCTGCTGATCAAAGAAGACGCCGACAGCGGCGTGAACGGCGTCGACAACCGCATCATCGACCTGACGCTCGGCACCGAGACGACCCTGCTCGACGCGAACGGCGCGGCCGGCGCGGTCGACATGGCCTTTGGCGGCATGCTGGCGGCCGACGACCACAACGTGCTGACGAACGCGATCCGCCCGTGGTCCTTCGGCCCGCTCACCGCGGCGCCCGTCGTCTACCACGACACCGTAGGCACGTCGCCGACCTTTACTTCCATTAGCTTTGCGAACGCGCGATCGGCCCCGCTCGGCCAGCAGTTCGCCTGCGGCAGCGCGGTCAACCGTACGAACGGCCCGCGCGCCAATGAAATCGTGTGCGTCAAGCTCGACGGATCGCTCAGCACGCTCGTCGTGGCGCCGGTCATGACCGACCTCGACGCGGCGGGCGGCGGCGACGACGACGCGGCAAAGGCGCCGAACGGCCAGCTCGATCCGGCCGGCGAGTACTTCCTGTGGACGAGCAACGCGATGGGCGGCCGGCTCGATGCGTTCCTGGTGCGCGTGCCCTCGCAGACGCTCGTCACCGCGCCGTCGGACACGACGGCACCCACGGTGGCCATCACGACGCCGGCGCAGTTCGCGACCGTCAATAGCGGCGTTTCGCTCGCGGCCGCAGCCGCCGACAACATCGGCGTCGCCGGCGTGCAGTTCAAGCTCGACGGCGTCAACCTCGGGACCAAGATCACGACCGCGCCGTTCGCCTGGGTCTGGAACACGACCACGACGACCGACGGCGTCCACGTCCTCACGGCGGTGGCCCGCGATGCCGCCGGTAATACGACCGTGTCCGTGCCGGTGTCCGTGACCGTCCTCAACACGCCGGCTGCGCCGGCGATCTCCAGTGTGTCGGCGTTCGGCGTCAAGCAAACGCGCGCGTACATTCGCTGGAACACCAATCAGCTCGCCGACGGCGTGATCGAGTACGGCCTAACGGCGGGATACGGCAGCTCAACAGTGCTCGATCCGTCGCTCACGATCTCGCACCTGCAGCTGCTGACCGGCCTCGCGCCCGGCACGACCTACCACTTCCGCATCATGTCGAAGAACGCGCAAGGCACGCCGACGAACACGGGCGACTTCACATTCACGACGGAAGCGGCGCTCGTGATCAACGGGGTCGCGACCTCGTCGCTCGCCGGCTCCTCGGCCACGGTGGTCTGGACGACGAACCTGGCGTCCAGCTCACAGGTGGAATACGGCGCGACGACGAACTACGGCGACGCCACAGACTTCTTCGACACGCTCGTGACCGCGCATGCCACGACCCTCGGCGGTCTTTCGGCCGGCACGACGTATCACTATCGCGTCTACTCGGTGACCGCGTCGGGCGCGGTGGCCGTGTCGGGCGACTTCACGTTCACGACGCCGTCAGCGCCGGGTGGCCCGGGATCGGCGGCGCCCGGCGGCTTCGTCGAATCGGCCACCAGCACGGCCACGCGCGGGCTGTTGTCGGCTGGGGCGCTGCAAGCGCTGCTCCCCGAGCGCGGCGCCTTCACCATGCCGGCGCCGTACGGCACGAGTGCCGTGCGCGTGACCAACGCGGCGGACTGCGCCGGACAGGACTGCGTGTTCGCGCCCGGTGGCGCGAACTGGCGAAATCTCAGCAACTCGGCCGGCAGCGATCTGCTCTACATCGTGCTCGGTCTCGATCGCGGCAACGGCGCCGGCGGTCCGACCCTGTTCCGCTACAACAAGTCGACGCAAGAGACCGTCAACATGGGCGCCTTGTTTGCGCCTGGCGATGAGCTGAGCTTCAACACCGCGGCCGGCTGGTACTTCAGCGCCACGCAGCCGACCACGCTCTACGTCCACGTCGATCGGGAGCTGCGGCGCTACGACGTCGTGAGCCACGCCTCGACGGTCGTGGTCGACATCACGAGCCACTTCGGCACGAACCGTGAGATCTTCCAGCCGCACTCGAGCGTCGACGACCGCGTCCACTCATTCACGGTGCGCACCAGCACGAACAGCGCCGCCATCGGATGCGGCGTGTACCGTGAGGACACGCAGCAGATGTCCTTCTTCGGCGGATCGGCCACCCTCCGTGAATGTCAGGTGGACAAGAGCGGCCACTGGCTCCTCGTCAACGAGGGCGCCGGCGGCGACGAGAACCGCATCATCGACCTCGCGACCGGCACCTCGACGGTGCTCTCGAACGCCAATGCCGGCGGCGGGAACGTCGACACCGGGTTCGGGCTGATGATCGCGCGCGACGCGCTCGCGGTGCCGAGCCCGCTCCGCGCCTGGACGTTCGGCCCGGTCACGGCCGGCTCGGCGATGTATCAGGATCCGGAGCCCACGCCGCCGTCGATGATGTTCGTGAGCTTCCAGAACGCGCGATCGGCGGCGCTCGATCAGCAGTACGCGTGCGGCAGCGCGGTGAATCGCACGAATGGCCCGCGCGCCAACGAAATCGTCTGCGTCAAGCTCGACGGATCGCAGAGCACGCTCGTCGTCGCGCCCGTCATGACCGACCTCGACGCCTCCGGCGGCGGGACCGGCGACGCGGCGAAGGCGCCGAACGGCAACCTCGACCCGACGGGCGAGTACTTCCTCTGGACGAGCAACGTGATGGGCGGCCGGCTCGACGCGTTCCTCGTCCGCGTGCCGTCGCAGATTCTCGTCACGCCGCCGGCCGACACGACGGCGCCGACGGTGGCGATGACGGCACCGGCGCAGCATGCGACGGTCAGCGGGACGGTGGCGCTGTCCGCCACCGCGACGGACTTCACGGGCGTCGCCGGCGTGCAATTCACGCTCGACGGCGTCAACCTCGGATCGGAGCTGACGTCCGCGCCGTTCACCTTCAACTGGAACACCACGGGCACGTCTGACGGCGTCCACGCGCTGACCGCGGTCGCGCGCGACGCGGACGGCAACACCGCGGCGTCCACGCCGATCTCGGTCACCGTGCTCAACGCGGCCGCGCCCGCTCAGATTTCAGGCGTCGGCGCGTCGGCCGTCGGACAGTCCAGCGCGCTCATCAGCTGGACGACGAACCAGCTGACCGACTCGCAGGTCGAGTACGGCACGAATCTCGGTTACGGCAGTGGAACGACGCTCGATGGGTCGCTCACGACGTCGCATCTGCAATTGCTCTCGGGTCTTACCGGGAGCACGACGTACCACTTCCGCGTGAAGTCGCGAAACGCGCAAGGCGTGCTCTCGACCTCCGGGGACTTCACGTTCACGACGCCGGCGGTGCTCGCGATCACGAGCGTCGCCACCGCGTCGGTCACGGGCTCCACGGCGGTCATCGCGTGGACGACGAATCTGGCCGCGAGCTCGCAGGTGGAATTCGGGCTCACGACGGAGTACGGCGAGGCCGCGGAGTTCGACGGCACGCTCACGACGGGCCACAGCCAGTCGATCGGGCCGCTGGCCGCCGACACGACGTATCACTATCGCGTCTACTCCGTCGCCGCGAACGGCGCGCTCGCCGTCTCGGGCGACTTCACCTTCCGCACGCCGGCCGCGGCCGGCGGATCGACGGCGCCGGGCGGCTTCCTCGAAACCGCGAGCAGCACGACCACGCGGTCGCTGCCCTTGGCGGCGACGCTGCAGGGCCTGATGCCGGATCGCGGTGCCTTCACGCTGCCGGCGCCCTACGCCACCAGCGCGGTGCGCATCACCGCGGCGATTGATTGCGGTAACGGCGACTGCGTGGTCGCACCGGGCGGCGCGCACTGGCGCAACATGAGCAACTCGGCCGGCTCGAACCTGATGTACATCGTGGTCGGCCTCGACCGCGTGCGCGGCGGCGCCGGCGCGAGCGTCTACCGGTTCAACAAGACGACGCAGGAACTGGTGAACCTCGGCCCGCTCTTCGATCCGGGCGACGACCTCTCCTACGCCGATGCGCACGGCTGGTACTTCAGCGCGACCGCGCCGACGTCGTACTACGTCAGCATCGATCGAGCGCTGCGGCGCTACGACGTCCTGACGCGGGCATTCACGACGGTCTTCGACGTCACGTCGCAGTTCGGCGCCGACAAGGAAGTGTGGCAGGCGCACTCGAGCCGCAACGATCTCGTCCACTCGTTCACGCTGCGCTACGCCGGCAGCACCGCGCCCATCGGCTGCGGTCTCTACCGTGAAGCCACGCAGCAGTTCTCGCTCTACGCGGCGCAGGGCACCTTCCTCGACTGCCAGGTCGATCAGACCGGCCAGTGGCTGCTGATGAAGGAAGACCAGGACGGCCTCGGCGGCGCCGACAACCGCATCATCGACCTGAACACGGGCGCGGCCACCACGCTGCTGGACGTGCAAGGCGCCGGCGGCAGCACGGATCTCGGCTTCGGCATGATGCTCGCGGCCGACGACCATGCGATCCTGCCGAACGCCATCCGGCCCTGGACGTTCGGACCGCTGACGGCGTCGCCGATCGTCTATCACGACCTCTTCGGCCAGCCCTCGACGCTCACGACGATCAGCTTTGCGAACGCGCGCTCGGCTCCGCTCGCTCAGCAGTTCGCCTGCGGCAGCGCTGTGAACCGCACGAATGGCCCGCGCGCCAACGAAGTCGTCTGCGTCAGGCTCGACGGCTCGCTCCAGACGCTCGTCGTCGCACCCGTCATGACGGACCTTGACGCGACCGGCGGTGGCGCCGGCGACGCCGCGAAGGCGCCGAACGGCAACCTCGACCCGACCGGCGAGTACTTCCTCTGGGCCAGCAACGTGATGGGCGACCGCCTCGACGCGTTCCTCGTCCGCGTGCCGTCACAGATTCTCGTCACGCCGCCCGCCGACATCACGGCGCCGACCGTCGCCATCACGGCGCCGGCCGCGGCCGGGACCGTCAGCGGCAGCACCGTCGCACTCTCGGCGACGGCCGCCGACGACAACCTGGCCGGCGTGCAGTTCAAGCTCGACGGCGTCAATCTCGGCACCGAGCTAACGTCAGCGCCGTTTGCCTGGGTCTGGAACACGACCACGACGACCGACGGCGTGCACGTCCTCACGGCCGTGGCGCGCGATGCCGACGGCAACACAGCCGTCTCCGAGCCCGTGACGGTGACCGTGCTCAACAGCCCGGCCGCTCCGCTGGTCACGGGCGTCACGACGTCGCTCATCGGCACGACCTCGGCCGTGGTGCGATGGAACACGAATCAACTCGCCAACGCGCAGATCGAGTACGGGCTGACGACGGCGTACGGCTCGCTCACGACACTCGATCCGGCGCTCTCGGCGACGCACCTCCATGCGATCGCCGGACTCACGGCGGGCACGACGTACCACTTCCGCGTCCTCTCGCGAAACGCCCAGAACGTGCTGGGCACGTCCGGTGACCTCACGGTGACGACGTCGGCCACGCTCGGCATCAGCGGTGTGGGCCCGACGAACGTGCCCGGCACGATCGCGCCGATCGGCTGGACGACGAACCTGGCCGCCAGCTCGCAAATCGAGTACGGCCTGACGACGGCCTACGGCGATGCGACGGAGTTTGCGCCGGCGCTCACGACCGCGCACACACAGACGATTTCGGGGCTCGCCATCGGTACGACGTATCACTACCGTGTCTACTCGGTCGCGGGCAACGGCGACGTGGCCATGTCCGGCGACATGACGTTCACGACGGCCACGTATCCCGTCATCTCGGGCGTCGGCTCATCCGGGCTGACGGCCACGGGCGCGACGATCGGCTGGACGACGGATCTGGCGTCGAGCACCACGGTCGAGTACGGCCCGACGACGGCCTACGGCAGCACGGCGAACAACGCGTCGCCCGTGCTCTCGCACACGATTGGCCTCGGCAGCCTCACGCCCGGCACGACGTATCACTACCGCGTGGCGTCGACGATTGCCGACCTCACGACGACGTCGGCGGACTTCAGCTTCACGACGGTCGGACCGCCGGTCGTCTCCGCGCTGACCTACGTCGTCGCCAACGCGAACGTGACCTGGACGACGGATCAGCCGGCGACCTCGAAGGTCGAGTACGGTCTGACGACCGCCTACGGCCTGGAGACGCTGCTCGACAGCACGCTCGTGACGAGTCACGCGCAGTTGGTCGAAGGCCTGACGGCGGGCCAGATGTACCACTACCGCGTAATCTCGACGAACATCTACGGGCTCACGACGACCACGCCTGACGCGACGTTCACCGCGGGCATCCGGCCGCTCATCAGCGGGATCACGCTCGTCTCGGTGACCGGGACGACGGCGACCTACAGCTGGACGACCGATCAACTGTCCGGTTCGCAGATCGAGTACGGCCTGACGACGGCCTACGGCACGACGACGACGCTCGACCCGGCGCTCGTTACGGCGCACACGCATACCGTGACCGGCCTCACGCCGGGCGCGACGTATCACGTGCGCCTGCTGTCGCCGAATGCGGACGGCCTGCCCGGCAGGTCCGGCGACATCACGCTCGTGATGGTGCCGACCGTCAGCGACGTCACGGCGTCGGCCATCACCGGCTCGTCGGCCACGATTCAGTGGACGTCCAACCACCTGACCGACTCGCTGGTCGAGTACGGCCTGACGACGGCTTACGGCAGCACGTCATCGGATCCGGCGTACGTCACGAGCCACTCGAGGGTCCTGACCGGCCTCACGGGCGGCACGACGTACCACTTCCGCGTCAAGTCGACGAACGACGCCGGACTCTTTGCGACGTCCGCCGACATGACGTTCACGACGGTCGCGCCGCCGGTCATCACCAACCTCACCTACGTCATGAGCCTCGCGAGGCTGACGTGGACGACGGATCAGGCGAGCACGTCCGTGGCGGAATGGGGTCTCACGACCGATTACGGCCTGACGATGTCGAACGATTTCCAGACCACGGCGCATTCGCTGGAGCTCTTCGGCCTGCTGCAGGGCACGACGTATCACTACCGCGTGTCGTCGACGAACTCCGTCGGCCTCACCACGACATCGGCGGACGGGACGTTCACGACAGGTGTGAAGGCCATCATCAGCGACATCGCGGTGACGACCATCACGCCGACGACGGCGACCATCGAGTGGACCACCGACAAGCAGACGAGCTCGATGATCGAGTACGGGTTGACGACGGACTACGGCAGCGCGGTGATCAACGGGAGCATGCTGTGGCTGCACAGCATGACGCTGACGGGCCTGACGGAATCCACGACGTATCACTACCGCATCGTCGCGACGGATTCCGACGGCGTCATCTCGCTCTCGCCCGACCAGACGTTCACCACGCTCGGTCCGCCGGTCATCACCAACGTGACCTACAACGTCTCGACGGCGCGGGTGACGTGGACGACCGAGCAGCACGCGACCTCGATGGTCGAGTGGGGGCTGACCACCGCGTATGGCCTGAGCAAGTCCGATTCGGCATTCACGCTGAGCCACGACGTGGAGCTCTTCGGGCTTTCTCCGGGCCTGGAGTATCACTATCGCGTGACGTCGCTCGGCGTGTCGGGCTTGAGCACGACGACACCCGACCTGACGTTCACGACCGGCGTGCGGCCGGTGGTCTCGAACGTCTCCGTGACCAACATCACGACCAGCTCAGCGACGGTTCAGTGGACCACCGATCAATTGGCAAACTCGCGCATCGAGTACGGATTGACGACGGCGTACGGCAGCAGCACGACGCTGGACCCGGCGCTGGTCACGGCGCACGAACAGACGCTGACGGGCTTGCAGTCGAACAAGACGTACCACTACCGCATCATCTCGGCGAATGCGGACGGCTTGGCCAACGTCAACGTCGACCGGACGTTCACGACACCGAACTCATTTGCGCCCGCGCCGGCGCCGGTGCCGGAGCTCGAGTTGGACGCTCCGGCCAATCTCTCGGCCGCGGATCCCTCGGCGACGCCGCCCTTCGAAGTGCGCGATCGGATGGGGCGGTAGGCGAGCTGTTCGGGGCGCCCCGAGCTGTGTCGGGGCGGGGCGGGGCGGGACGGCATTCCCGTTTCCGACGACCATGGGTCAGCGGACCACGGTCTGGGTCAGCGGCCCAGACCGTGGTTCAGCGGAGCAACTCTCCTGGAACAGGACAGTTGTCCTCGTCCCGACGGGCCGGCCGCTCGCTGCCTTCGGATGTCGCGCTCGAAATCGTCGCGCCCTGCAGCGCGAAGCCGACCCATCGTGCATCGCGCCGCTACCAGTCGCCCTCGTCCGCTAACACAACTGGGCTCCGGGCTTGGCTGACAGGTCGAACCCAGGGCAAGTACCACGCACGGGCGACGGCGGGCACGACCTTGGTGTTGCTCGAGCCCGACGTTGCCGAAGCATTCGAGGATGGTCCCGCCGTCAACCGAGCACTTCGGGTCTTTCTCCGCCTGTTTTCCCGCGTCCACGCTGACCCGCCCTGTCACTCCCCCATCGCAGAATCTGCCTGACGCCGGGGCGCCGCACGTTGAAAAAACTGCGATGCCCTGACGAGAGGCGAAAGTCCAGCCTCCCTGTAACTGATTGTTTTTACAGTGGGATACATTCACATGTACAGCGATTTTCGCTTGACTGGAACCTGGCACATTCCTAGAATCACCTACGCCCCGGCAGCGGCCGTGGCTCCATTCGGCGGCCCGTCAGGGAGACATCAGATGGCGACAGCAGAACGCATTGAGAAAATCGACCGAATCGACCGGAACGACCGGGACGACCGGCGGAAAGACGAAGATCGCAGCGACAAGGACAAGTTGAAGGCCGTCGAGTTGGCGGTCGGACAGATCGAGAAGCAGTTCGGCAAAGGGTCGATCATGCGGCTCGGCGGGACCGAGTCCATCGCGCCCATTGCCGCGATCTCCACCGGATCCATCAGCATCGACTGGGCGCTCGGCGTCGGCGGCCTGCCGCGCGGCCGAGTGATCGAGATCTTCGGGCCGGAATCCTCCGGCAAAACGACGCTCGCGCTACAGGCGATCGCGCAGGTCCATAAGGCGGGCGGCACGGCCGCGTTCATCGACGCCGAGCACGCCCTCGACGCGCAGTACGCGCAGAAGCTCGGCGTGGTGCTGGAGAATCTCCTCGTCTCGCAGCCCGACAACGGCGAGCAGGCGCTCGAGATCGTGGAAGTGCTCATCCGCTCCAACGGCGTCGACGTCGTCGTCGTCGACTCGGTCGCGGCCCTCGTGCCGCGTGCCGAGATTGAAGGCGAAATGGGCGACGCACAGATGGGCCTGCAGGCACGTCTCATGTCCCAGGCCCTGCGGAAGCTGACGGGCGTCGTCTCCAAGTCGAAGACGTGCCTCATCTTCATCAACCAGCTGCGCGAGAAGATCGGCGTCATGTTCGGCAACCCGGAGACGACGACCGGCGGCCGGGCGCTGAAGTTCTACTCCTCGGTGCGCGTGGATATCCGCCGCATCGGCGCCATCAAGGACGGCGAGACCATCGTCGGCGGCCGGACGCGCGTGAAGATCGTCAAGAACAAGGTCGCGCCGCCCTTCCGCGAAGCCGAGTTCGATGTGATGTACGGCGAGGGCATCTCGCGCGAAGGCGATCTGATCGATCAGGGCGTCGAGCGCAAGATCATCGACAAGAGCGGCACGTGGTTCTCGTACGGCGGCGAACGGCTCGGCCAGGGCCGCGAAAACGCCAAGCAGTTCCTGAAGCAGAATCCCGCGATGGCGGCGACGATCGAACAGAAGCTCCGCGCCGAGATGGGCCTGCCCACCGTGACGGAAGACTGACGGACGACACGCATCAACCGACACAAACGGGCGGCACGCCGGGATTCTCCCGGCTGCCGCCCGTTCTTTTTGGGCCCGCCAGAATTACGCTTTCGGTATCCGGCCGGCGCGAGCGGGGGCGCCGCGGCGGGCGTTCTTACACTTGCGTGAAATGCGCAAACTTGCGGCCTGAAAAGACCCTGCCGCAGGCCCAGTCCTTCGTTGACCCGCCTTCCCCGCCATGTTGCACTGGATCTGTGGCAGCTTCGTATCGCTCCAACGGACACCATCGCGGAACGTCGCTGCCAGGCGTGAACGGCACTCCACAGGCACGGAAAGAGTCGAGAGGACGCCGCTGGCAGAGTCCAGCCCGCGTCGCGCGCGAGCTCGTCGCACTGTCGGCCCCGGACGCGCGTGTGCCGATTGACTCCGAGCGCGCCATCGTCGAGGCGCGCCGCCACGCGCGCCGGCTGGCCGCCGCGGCCGGCCTCGCGCAGACCGATCTCACCATCGTCGTCACCGTCATCTCCGAGTTGGCGCGCAATGCGCTGCAGTTCGCGACCGGCGGCGAAATCCTGGTGGGCATCGTTCAGGAGGACGGGCGCAAGGGCATTGTCGTCGTCGCTACCGACCGCGGCCCGGGGATCGAAGACCTCGGGCGCGCGCTCGAGGACGGCTACTCCACCGCCGGGCGCCTCGGCCTTGGCTTGCCGGGAGTGAAGCGGCTGATGGACGACTTCGAGATCACGTCGGCGCCCGGCGCCGGCACGACCGTCGTCGCCCGGAAGTGGTCTCACGCGGACGCCTCACGCCTCAAGCCGTAATCACCACCCGCCGTTTGTAGAGCCAGGCCGCAGCCAGCCAGAAGAGCGCCGTCGTGGCGAACACGATGACCGTGTACGGCGCATCGCCGAAGAGCTTCGTCAGCGTCATCGACACCCACGGCGAAACGAGGCGCAGCAACAGGTACACGAAGAGCGAGTTCACGCCGAGGACGACGAAGGGGTACGTCCAGCGCTTCATCTGACGCACGTCGATCGTCGCGTAGAGCACGAGCAGTGCGAGCAGCGCCCATCCGGCGCTGAACAGCGTCCATGACGGCGTCCAGATCGGCTTCACGAGCGGGCAGAGCGTTTGCCCGAGCACGTAGCCGGTGGCGAGGCACCCGACCGCGGCGGCCGCCAGCCGCCGCAGTGTGTCGCGCGGTGGACCGGCTCGCCGAATCAGCTGACCGGCCAGCGCGCCGATCACCATCGTCACGATCGACGGAACGAAGTTCAGGGTCGCGAGGCCGAGCTCGTCGTACTCGAACCGCTGCGGCCGCGGAAACAGATTCAGAAACCATCGATCGAAGTCGGCCGCGAAGTTGCCGTAGCGGTTCCAGTGCGCGAACAGACCGGTGAAATGGGTCCAGTCCGCCGGAATGCCCGCCGCCGCGAGATCGACCGGTGGCGGCAGCGGGTGGAACACGAAGAGCGCCCAATAGCCGGTGAGGATCGCCGCCGCCGCGCTGACCTGCGTGCGAACGCTCCCCGTGGCGATCAGCCACGCAAACGGATACGCGAGGCCGATCTGCAGCAGCACGTCGTGCACGAAGTCGAAGTTGACGCGCGGCAGGTCGTTGGAGCGAATGACGAGGCCGAGGGCGATGAGCGTCAGCGCCCGCCGCAGGACGCGGGCAAAACTACGGGCAAACCCGGCGCCGCGCGCGCGGCGTGACGCCATGGCGTACGGAATCGCCATGCCGCTCATGAAGATGAACGCCGGCTGGATGAGGTCCCACAGGTGTGCGCCTTCCCACGGCACATGGGTGAACTGCATTCCGATCCAGCCCGCCACGGGGCTGTCGGGAAAATAGTGGTGCGTCCAGGCCGGCACCATGCCCTCGAAGAGCAAGAGCGACATGACAAGGCCGCGAAAGACGTCGAGTGAGAGAACGCGCGGCGCTAGGACGCGCGAGACTTGTGGGTTCGTCGTCGAGGATGAGGAAGCTGCCATTCGAGAGCGCTACCGCCGGCGGTCGCCGCCCGGCCACGCGACTCTACAACGAAAGTCAGCAGCGCGACGATGTCCGCATACTGCGCGTTCACTTCTGCCGTCAACGCAGGGAGGCAGTGGACGATCCGCCTTCGCAACTCTGGATTCGACGCCCAGGCGCGTTCGACCATCGCCGCGAGGCGTCCCGGCTCGATGGCATCGACCTCCACGCAGAAGTCACGCAACCCCACGGCGTCGAGAAGGTCGCGCGTCTTCGGATGGTAGCTGACCCCGATCACGGGCACGCCCTGGGCGATCGACAGCAGCAGCCCGTGATACCGGGTGGCCACGACGACGTCGCACGAACGAATGATCGCCAGCAAGTGCGTCACCGTCGGAACAAATGGCTCCACGCGGACGTGCGCGAGCGCGGCCGGCGACAGCCGGCCCACCCGTTCGGCGATCTGCCGCGAGATTTTCGGGTCCGACGTCTGCGTCGAGAACACCGCGACGTCGAAGCCGCGCTCCACCATCTGCACGATCGCGTCCGCGTGCACTTGGAGGTAGTGCTGGTGTCGCGCCTCGTCAACCACATACCAGTAGCTGCCGCTGCAGTACGGCAGCGCATTCACGCCCACGAGCGGCCTCACACGCCGTGGCGGGGCCTCGGCAATGCGGAGACCCGGAAGGCTGAACGCGAGGTCGCGCACGAGCCGGCTCGGTTCCGGCGACCCAATCACGCGGGCCAGCTGCAACGACGAGGGATCGCGAAACGAGCGGTACTCGGACAGCCGAAGCGCACGGCCCAGGAACCAGCGGCTGAGCCGGTAGTTCACCGGCCCGCAGCCGGTGCTCATGAACGCCACCCTGGCCCCGGCGAGCCGGCCCAGCACCGTCCACCGCAGCAGTGCCCAGGGATAACCCACCGGGCCGCCGAAGAAATCTGCGACCTGCGCGGAGCCCGCAACAATCACGAGGTCGGCGCCCTTCAGGCACGAATACGACGCGATATCGAATCGGCACTCGACGATGACGGCGGTGATCGCCTGCGCTACGGCGCGCGCGCCTTTGACGAGCCAGCGGATGGGGCCGATGCGGCGCAGCCGTCGCCGCCACTTGACGGCCGGGCTCACGTCGGCCGGTTCGGGCGGCGCCTCCGGTTCCAGCGGTCCGGCGTTCGGCCGGATCGGGTACGTCACGACGCCGTGACGCTCGATCGTGTCGGCCGGGTTCATCGTGAACGCAATGATGTTGACGGGCTCGACGTCACGCCGCAGGCCGGCGATCAAGGCCTCGACGATCGCCTCGTCGCCCATGTTGTGCTTCCCGACGTGCCCGAGAATCGCGACGGTCGGCGCAGCGCGACCGGTTGAGCCCGCCGACCGGCTCATGAAGTGCTGCCTGCCACGATGCCCGCCAGATTGCGGTCCACCCAGTGCGAGGCGCCGTCGCGCTCCTCTTTGTCGAGCGCGACCAGCCAGGCGCCGATCGCCGCGACCGGCAGACACAGCGCCACCTGCGCGAAGAAGACGAAGAGCGTCGGCGCCGGCCATAAGCGATCGATGAGCGCGCTCATCACCGCGAACGGAATCATCGCGGCCATCGGCCGCACCCACGCTTCCTTCGCGAACACCGTGACGGGAATGCCGAGCACGTGGCGGGCCAGTCGCGGACCAATGCAGGTCGCGACAATCAACCGGGGGACGGCCGTGCCGATCGCCACGCCGAGAATGCCGAACCGCCGCACGAGAAAGAGGCTGAGCGCCAGATTGACGGCGGCTTCAGCGATGAAGACCGGCACCATCCGGCGATGCCGGTTCAGGCCGAACATTGTCGACGTGATCATCTGGTAGCTGGCGGAGAAGCACAGGGCCACCGTCAGCGTCCGCAGAATGCTGCCGGATAATTCGCTGTAGGCCGGGCCCATCCACAGGCCGATGAACGTGCTCCCACGCACGAGGAAGGTCACCAGGATCGGCAGCACCGTCAGCGTGCCGAGCCGAACGCTCCGGCGCAGCAAGCCCGCGGCCTTTTCGGGATGATGGACCGTCGTGGCGCTCACGAGCGGCGTGAGGGTCTGAGAAATCCCGCTGAGGACGGTGCGTCCGTACTCCGTCAGGTTGGCGCCAATCATGAAGAACGTGACTGCGCTCACCGGAAGGATCATGCCGATGACGATGGAATCCGAGAACAGGATCACCATCCCCGACACCTGCACGAGAATGGCGCAGCTGCTGAAGCTGAGGATCGTCTTGATCGTCCCGCGCTCGACGGCGTCGATCGAAATGCGCAGGCCCGGCAGCAGCCGGCGGCTGAGGACAACGTACAGCGCGAGCCTAATGATCGACACGCCCAGCTGAATGAGCGCGAGCCCCAGAATGCCGCCGCCGCGGCCCACCACGATCCAGGTCGCCAACCCGCGCGCGGCCTCGAGCGTGACGTCCACGAGGTTGATCTTCGTGAACTGCTGCATGCCGACGATCGTGCCGCCGAACACGCCGGCCAGCAGCGAGAGCCCGACCGTGACCCCGCCGATGAGCAGCGCCGCGCGCGCCGCCGCGGCCTGATCGGGCGGCAGCTGAATCACGTGCGGCAGCACGGCCGCCACGACGACCGCCAGCGCCAGCGCAATGAGCCCGCTGACGGCAAACAGGGCGACCGCGGATGACGTCAGCCGGTTCGCCGCCGGCAGATCCCCGGCGGCGAGATACCGTGCGGTGTACCGCGTCACCGCGCTGCGCACCCCGAGGTCTAACAGGCCGAGGTAACACACCACCGAGCCGACAATGGCCCACAGCCCGTAGACCGAGTTGCCGAGGTGGTGGACGATGAAGGGCGAGAGGAAGAAGTTGAGGAGGGCGACGCTTGCAAACGCACCCCAGTTGGCGAGGATGTTGGCTAAAGCATGGGGACGTTTCGACAGCATGGGAGCCTGACTCGGTCAGCGGGCGCGCCCTGGCTCGACAATTCTGAAATCTGTCGGCTCGCCAGCACGCCAGGAAATCGAGTCGATTCAGTATCGGGGACCTGACGAAGTTGGACAATCAGGTAACCACAGCAGTTGGGGGTTCAGGGAATCCCCGATGCGCGACACTTGTAATTGACCCGAGCGGGGACCGGCCCTTTCCGCGCAGGCGTGCGCATTGGCTCTCACGCCCGGGCGATCGGATTCTTTAGAATCAGACCGTTGCAGACCTTTCGGGTCGTCATCCTGTCGATGCTGCCGCCGCGTGACGTCGCGCGGCTCCTGCGCCGGCTCCAGCGGGAAGCTCCAGAAGCCGTGGTGCCGGGCGTCCTCTACGAGGTGCCCCGCCCCAGGTCGCTGCCCCAGCGCCTTCGCATCCTCTTCCGCAATCTGCGAGAGCCCGGCTATCCGGGCTACGTCGCGTCCAGGGTGGGCGCCGCCTTGCGCCGGCAGGCCGACCGGAGCGCCGAGTGGCTGGTTCGGATGGCTCACGCCTGTCCGCCGGACCCGAATGGCCCGCAGGACCTGTCGCTCGACGGTCTTCGGGAGCTTCTGGAAAAACAGGGAGGGCGCCTGTTCCTCACGGACGACATGCACCGTCCGGACGCGCTCGCGTTCGTGCGCGATCTCAACGCCGACCTGGGCCTCGTCTACGGCACGCGCATCTTGAAGCCGGAGCTGTTCGACCTCCCGACACAGGGCTCCATCAACATTCACAAGCGCAAGACGCCGGACTATCGAGGCGGAGGTCCAGTCGGTCTCTGGGAAATGCTCGACCGGCAGACGGAGATCGGCATCACGGTTCACAAAGTCGCGGCGGCCGTCGACGCGGGTGACGTGATCCGGTACCAGAGCCTCCCCATCGAGCCGTACGACACGCTCGAAAGCCTGGCGCTCAAGGCGGATGTCGTCGGCAACGATCTGCTCGTCGATGCCGTCGCCGACTACGCGCGCGGCACCGTGAGGCCGGTGAAGCAGACGGGGCCGGGCAAGGTCTTCAAGTCACCCAAGCCGCACGTCCTGCGTGAATACGAAGCGCGACTGTCCGTCGATCGGCAGCGCTATCGGCCGGTACGCGGCCGCCCATTCCTGAAGTTGCTCGCCCGGTTCGTGCTCTACGGGCCGCGGATTGTGGTGAAGAACTGGATTCGGCGATCGCGAGGTCAATTCCCGGTGGTGATTCTCTACCACCACCTGATTTCCGATCGCGCACACCGCATGGGGAGCTCGACCGAGTGGTTCTACCGGCAGATGCAGTTCCTGATGCGCACCTACCGCGTCGCCTCGCTGGCCGACGCCGTGGCGATGCTCCGGAGCGGCAAGGTCACGGCGCCGACGGTCGTGATTACGCTCGACGACGGGTATCGGGAGAACTTCGTGAATCTGCGTGCGGTCACCGAAGCGCTGGGGATGGACGCGGCGATGTTCATCTGTCCGGGTCACATGGATTCCGGCGAGCCGTTCGGCCACGACGTCCGGGACAATGTCGAAGGCTTTCCCCCGCTGACCTGGGACCAGGTGCGCCGCATGCAGGCGTGCGGCCTGGAATTCCAGAGCCACACCATCACGCACTTCGATTGCGCCTCCACGGACGAGTCGCTGCTGCGGGTGGAAATCGCGTCCGCGCGCGAGGCGCTCGAGCAGCAGCTCGGACGTCCCGTGGAATCGTTCTCGTTCCCGTGGGGCCTGGGCAAGAACATGTCGCCCCCGGCCGTGGCGCTGGCGCGGGCGAGCTACCGCAACGTGTTCTCGGCCTGCGACGGCATCAATCTGCCGTCGACCTCGGACCGATGGCACTTCTACCGGTCGCCGTACCCGAACGACATGATCGAGTTGGAGCTGCAGATCCAGCAGCTGCTCGAGCTGGATCCCGAAGGGCCCACGCTCCCGTTTTGATTAGCGCCCCAGCGGCTTGAACGCGACAATCCGCGCCAGATAGCGGTGCGCCACGCTGAACGTCCACGTGCCGGCCACCGGACCTGCGGCGTTCTGCACCCGGTCTTCCGTGGCGAGATCCGAGCCGTTCACCGAGAA
>Ga0137427_10000080_pt1 | contig 49002 bp, 64 predicted proteins | sample EasRivERMZT700_2_FD_102309 | JGI IMG/M metagenome (GOLD analysis project Ga0137427, IMG submission 102309) | Soil microbial communities from meander-bound floodplain in the East River, Colorado, USA - East River MetaG ERMZT700_2 | ecosystem: Environmental > Terrestrial > Soil > Floodplain ...
CCTGAGAACGGAGTCGTTCAGCGGCTTCCTGTCTTCGCAGAGAAAGGCCAACGATGAGCGCCGAGGCCGAGTTGCACGAGAAGCTGGATAAGATCATTCAACTGCTCACTGAGATCGCCGCCGAACTGGCTGCGCTACGGGAGGGATGATGACCGCCACCCTTACCGCACTGGAGTACGGCCAGATCATGCTCATCACTGCGATACTCGTCATTGTCGTGTGGTTCATCGTGAAACTGACCCCCGACTGATGCACGCCATTAAGAACGCAGGGGAAGCACAACTCGCCGCCGCCCTCGAACCCTATGGCTGGACGTGCACCGAAGAATTCTGGTTTCGCTACTACACCGACCGGTGGGTGTTCACCCTTGCCAACGCCGTGGAGGATCTGACTCGTCGGCTGGCGGACGCCGAGGCAGACGCCGACCGACTGGCCGCCGAGTTGAACCGTCACGGTTACGGCGACGATCGGTTCACCCGCCCCGGCTACCGAGACCCTGGCGTCGTGATGGCCCTCGCCGCCCACGAAGAGGCGGTGGCGCAGCGATGACCGCTGACGACGTGTTCGTGGCCGGCTGGGGATGGCCCACCTACGCCCTCAGCGCCCACTACTTCGAGGCCGGCACCCGCCGGTCGATCTGCGGTGCGTGGGGTGGCTTCGGCGGCTGGCGTGTCCCCGACTCGCCACCCAGCGTCGACCTCTGCTACCGGTGCCAGGAACTACTCGACGAACGGAAGGTGACGACGTGACCGACGAACCATCCCGTGACCTCTACAAGAACATGAGGGTGTTCGCCAGCGATCAGTTTGCCGGGCGCAAGTACCTCTGCGCCTGTGGATGGGTCGGCTGGACGGTCTGGGGTCGTGCTCGAAAGCACGCCGCCGAATGCCTCCGAGCCAACGAGGTCCCATGACCGACGAACCATTCCGCACCAAGTACAAGGTCGATATCCACGACCGGGTCACTCTCCGATCGTTGCTCTCCTGCCACTTCTTCATTGGAAGCCGACCTTATGACCAGGCGTTGCGCTTCTGTGAGAACCACGGCTACGACCCCGACACGCCCATCCTCGTCGAGGGGAAGCGGAAGACATGACAGACTAAGAGCTATGAAACTTCCACCGGGCGATCCTCGTGACATCATCGACAGGCGGGGCGAGGTGGCTCCAGGCCGAAACCTACGACGAATTCCGAAGCGACCGTCCGGCACGGCGCCGTCGTGGCCGGATCCGTATGCACGCTCTCGTGGCCGTAAGGGCGCTACCGGACCGGGCAGGGGGACATCCAGCTTCGGGATCAAGCTACCGCCCGCAAAGGGTGGACCTCCGCCGAGTCAGCCTGATAGGGTCGGCGGCATGGCAAATCGTTACCTTACCAAAGCGGCAGGTAGAAGTCGAGTGCGCCAGCCCCAGGAAGACGAGCCGGGCTGGGACCCTCGAATCCACGGTAACAAGCGCTGGGGTCCGGGCGCCACGGATCCGCAAGGCCGCCCGCTGCCACTAGGTCGGGGTGTGAATGCCCGCCCCCGAGGGGAAATGGGCCGAGGACGAGGACCACGTCGTCCTCGGGTCCGGGGCTGAGGGCCGGGCGCAACCCATGAGACACCTACGAGCGTTCGTGCTCGTCGGGGTCCTCGTAGCCGCCCTGACGGCCTGCCTGCCGGAGAATCAGCGGTATCCGAACGGATACAGCGGCGGCACGTTGACCATGAACGAGATCCAGTCTCGCCAGACTGTACGCCAGGCCAACTTCGAGTTCTGGCGTCGAGTAAAGGCGCTTATGGAGTACGGCGCCATGCAGGGCGTGGGCCTTGGTGTTGGGACCTGCTGGCGGATCCAGCCGGCGAACGGCGGCCCTGGCTTCGCTAGCCCCGGCAACTCGAACCACGAGGGCTTCCCCGCTGACGGCGTGTCCGGCGGTGCGGTGGCCTGCGACATGGTGCCCGCCTCCTCCTGGCCATGGATGGAACAGAACGTCAGTCGATTCTGCCTGCGCACGTTCAAGAATGTCAACAACGAACCCTGGCACATTCAGCCGCACGAGATTCCGGCCAGCCGCAACTGGCGCCGGACGCCGTGGGTGCTGAGCACCTGTGTCCTGCCTCCTCCTCCGCCTCCTGACGGGCCTGTGTACAACCCTTGGCATCACCAGTACGGCTACTGGCCGGCCATGGCGAAGCCCAACGTCTGGCACGGTGCCGGCTACTCGTTTGGCACCGACACCCTCACGAGAGGGGCGGTTACATATCTGAATCACGTACTCGCTTTCGAGGCCGGCCAGCACATCATTGAGCCGCACTTCGTCTTCTCGATCCACACAGTGGCCGGCGTGCAGAACCTTCAACGGGTCTGCGGGCTGTACCCGGACGGAATCGTGGCCGAGGACGACTGGCCGTGCATCGACGCCATCGCCCGAGCTAGGACACCCTGAACGCAAAGAACCCCCCGTCACCTAAGTGACGAGGGGTTCAGTGGTGGACCTGCCGGGAATCGAACCCGGGTTTCCTGCAAGAGGATGATCTCTCGTAGGTCGAACTGCCGTTCAGGCCCATCCCTTAGCCAGCCTACCGGGCGCTTTACGACGACATCTCACGCCATGCGTCCGGGTCCCCGCTAGACGCACGGATGAGGGCGCCTTCAAGGTCGGCCTTGGCCTCCTCGAACTCAATGCGCTGACTCTCGATCAACTCACCTTGACGAAGGAGCCGAATGTTCTGCGAGCGTAGGACCCTGGCCGCCATGTTCAGAAGCGGGCGTGGTGCCCCTGCTTCGCTCCGTTCCAGGAGGAGGGCAAGTTTCTCTACGTCGAGGTACTCGACAAGGAATCCGCTCATCGTACTCGGTCCTTGTGTACGGCAGTGATGTACGCCCAGGCAACCTCAGCGGGATCGGAGGCGCTGGCCCGCTGTGCCTTGGCGAACTCACGGTTGAAGATGCCCCTGACCCAGGCGGGCAAAGCCCGCTCATCGTCCTGAGGCGCCTCCGTTGGGAAGGCTATTTGCATTGTCTTCTCCTCTCATGACCGCCGAATTGGCGGAGTACCTGGACACCGTTTACACGCTATCCAGGTGGTCGACTAGGCGAGTCGACGGATGATTTGTTCTATGGCGAGCGTATTGGCTGCCTGCTTTGCCTCTATGCGCTCCTCTCGAACCCGGCTCCAATCGGGAAGATCGGACGGGTTCGAGCCTGCGTACTCGTCAAGGAAGGCGATGTCGCCTGCCCCGTTCACAGATCGACCCTGTACAGAGCGATGCTGCCGGGCTTCCGTGCCCACCCTGGCTTGCCTTCAACTCGGACCAAGTCCCGTGCCGCCTGATAGATTCGCTCTTCCTCCTCGATGAGAGCAACGAGAACTGGATCGGACTCTTTGACGGTGGGCACTGGAGCTAGGCCGGGACCGGTGAAACTCTGTTCGTGCTCAACCATCCAGGCTAGGTTCTGTGCGTGCTGAATGACGCCCGCCTTGCCAAACCAAACGTCGTGGCCCCCGTCGTTCGCTCGCCCCACTTCAGGGACGAAGCCAACGGCGTGAACCGTGTACGTGATGGGGTCGTTGTCGGTCTCTTGTCGTATCTGGTAGCCGCCACGTACCAGCCCATCCCCATCCAGCACATAGAATTGGGCGAGCGGGTGGCCGGGCAGCACTTCGGTTGTCTTAGGCATGATGTCTCCTCTCGTTAACGCCATTCGGCGCAGTCCACCTCGACCTTTCGACGGGTCGAGGCGGGTTACTCAGTACCCCCGGACGGGGGGTTCGACGTCGGCCCGGTTGATCCAGGCATCGACGCTGCCAGCCTCGGCGATCTCTGCCGCCAGGGCTTCCTGCCATTCCCGCTCTAGCTTGCGCCGGCGCACCACCCACTGGGCGATGAACGCAACGCCGAGCACGAGGGCGATGAGCGCCGTGCCCACGACGGGTCCGGAAGCGTTGCCGGTTTCGGGCAGGCGCCCGAACGTCGGTACCCCAACCTCAGGGGTGGCCCGCTGGCCGGTGATGAGCACCGGGGGCGCCAGGCTGGCTGGAGGAGCCGCTGTAGCCGGCGGAGCCGACGTTGGGGGCGCCACGGTACCCGGAGGCGCTGTGGTGTCCGGCGGGGCTGTAGGGGGCGACGTGGGGGTCGCACAGCCCTGTCCCTGTCCGGGCACGAAGTCGCCGGGGTGGTCCCGTAGGTGAATGTCCACCTGGCCCTGTGTTAGGTGTGTCACGAGGGAACCCTCGTGACACACGAACTTGTTGGTCATGTCTCTCCCTTCAAGCGGCCATGGTGACCGCAGTCCACCCAGCACTTTCGACGGTGCTGGGCGGGTTCTCATTACCACCAGTTGGGGACGTAGTTGTAAACGCCCCGGCAACCTCGGGCGACACCGACTACGAGTCTGCGCCGGTTGCGTCGTAGGACGTGATGCTGATTGGTCGCCAGGACAAACGTGACGCCCGGCAAGTAGGCCAGCAGCGCCCAGGAACGCCAGAATGGCGCTGCCCGATCGTGGCTGTACCACGGCCAGTCGAGGGCTCGGTAGCCGCATCCCTTTCCGAACGGGCTAACGGTGAGTCGCCAGCCTACGCCGGAGGGATTGTGCTCCCAGGTCAAGCGGACTGGGCCGATGTTGTGGCGGATGTTCATGTCTCCTCCTTTCCGTAGAGTGCGCCCGGCTTTAGCGGGCGCTGCTCGGTGGTGCCCACCTTCCCCTTGACGGGGCAGGCGTGCATCACTTCGAGGACCCACTTCTTCTGCCAAACGACCTTGTTGGCGTGCGGGCAGCCCTCACGAGTGCAAGGGCCGAACGCACGGTCTCCGGGTTGCGGGCGGTAGTTCTTAGTCGCCATCGTCATCCCCCCAGTCGCCCATGAGGGCGACCACGAGGACGAACACGCTCACGCTGACGAGCACGACGGCGCTGATGATGGCGAGGACGTGAAGCCAACGGTCGGTGACAGTCATCGTGCTCGCCGCCGAGGTGCCGGATGATCGCCCCGCAGCACCCCGAGGTAGTCGAGGGCTGTGACGAGCGCCTGGCTGCGGTCGAGGACGGTCTGTCCGCCCACGGCCTCGGCTAGATACCCCTCTAGCGGCTCGCCCGGGTGGAAGTTGCCCATGGCGATGATCGCTATGGCCGCATCACGGGACTTGGTATTCGTACGCTTCATGTTGTTCTCCTTTCTAAGCGCTAAGTAACGAGCAGGCTGTTGAGCCGGTCGAGGTCACGCAGTGTCAGAGTGAGCACACCTCGTTCGCCCTCTCGCTTCAACTGGGTCCCGTCGTGTTGATGTCTCCTCTCGTTAGCGCCTGATGGCGCAGTCCACCTCGACCTTTCGACGGGTCGAGGCGGGTAATTACTTGTTGTAGTCATGGGTGCACCACGGACTTGATCCTGTCAAGGTCTGACAGTTCGATGTCCTTGGCTTGGATGCACAGGAACACTTGTCGGCCATCGAGCAGACCGTCATAGACAAAGACGGTCTGTCCTGTCAGTTTGGCTATCTTGCTGGCCCGGTTACAGGCCACGGACAGATTGTCGGTGACGGGTGGACTGTCGAGCACCCGAGCGTTGCCGGACACCCAAGCGCCGTCGGACACTCGGGCGGTCGAGGCGACGTAGACGTTCTTGCTGCCGACATAAGCGGTCGGGTCGATGTGACCCCGTACCGATCCGTCGTAGTTGAGTGCAGGACCGGTAGGGGCTGCGAACGTTGTCATGTTGTTCTCCTCTCGTTGAGCGCCGGACGGCGCAGCGGGCCGAACACCTGTGAAGGTGCTCGGCCCTGGGCGATCAGACATCACCCTCATTGTGCCCCTCCTCGGCCTGGGCGGCCAGGAAGGCGGTAATCTCATCGTCGCCTTCACGGGCGATGACACGAATGCCGTCCTCGTGAGCAGGCACCAGGTAGCTAAGGCCGCCGGTGACGGCGACCGCTTCCTGGCCGAAGTCGAAGGCGGCATGCGCCAGTGCGCACGAGAGCAAGCGTCCGGTATTGGACGACGCCTGCGCCTCCTCGGCCGTGGTGGGCGCCGGAACGAGCACTACGAAGACACAGTTATCCTCGACTACGTCGTTCCAGAAACCTACGCCGGTGTTGCCGTCGACTGTGAAGAATGAGTCAGGAATCTCGGCCAGGGCAAGCCTGATGGCCTGCTGATAATCGTGCCAGCGATCGAAGCCGAGGGGTTCGTTGCCGACGTTGCGGCCGACGGTCACAACGAGGGACTGGTAGTTGGGCATGGTTACTCCTCTCTGTAGCGGCGGGATGCCGCAGTGCGCCGGTCCCCGGTGAAGGAGGCCGGTGCGTGCTCTTACTTGACCTTGATCACCTTACGGCCGTCGTCGTCCGTTCGCACCGTGATGGTGCCGTAGAAACGGCGATTGCGCTCGGGGTCGGGACCCACGAAGGCGTAGGCGCCGTCTGGGGCTGTGTCGACGTGGCCGGCGTACGACCTGATGACGAACCCGTAATCCTTAAGGACCACCCGATGGGCGGTGGCGGGATCGTCGAGGGTGAGCCGAATGGCTTTCTTGCTCGGGGCGAAGTTGCCGCCGATGAGAACGCCGTAGTTGCCGGACATGGTTGTCTCCTCTCATAGCGGCAGAGTGCCGCAGTCCACCCAGCCCGTGTGAAGGGGCTGGACGGGGGTCTCATGACTTTGGTTTGGCTTCGATGAGTTGATCAAGGGCGAACATGACGCCGACCGGAATGTGGCCGGCGATGTTACGGGTGAACGACCCGTGCAGATCGGCCGTGGCCCAGGTAACAAGCCTGGTGACCACCGAAGGGCCGGAGACGAAGAACCCGGACGGGTACTCCACAGCGGTCCACCCCTGACCGAGGTCGTGCAGTATGCCTTGAATGGCGGACACGGTTTCTCCTCTCGTTAGCGCCGAAGTGGCGCAGTCGGCTCATACCTTTCGATGGGTACGGGTCGGGTAATTACTTGTTTAGCTGAGCGTTGCCTGGGTGTCCGGCAACGCTCGACACCCAGGCGTTGCCGGACACCCGAGCGCTGCCGGACACCCGAGCGTTGCCGGACACCCAGGCGTTGCCGGACACCCGAGCGTTGCCGGACACCCAGGCGGTTGGGGCGATGTAGACGTTCCTGCCGACATAAGCGGTCGGGTCGATGTGACCCCGTACCGATCCGTCGTAGTTGAGTGCAGGACCGGTAGGGGCTGCGAACGTTGCCGTTGTCATGTTTGTCTCCTCTCGTTAGCGCCGAACGGCGCAGTGCCTCCTCCCGGTTGAAGGGGAGGAGGCGACCCCTAGACGGGGCGGTTTACTCGTACTGGTACTCACCTTTGGTTTGCTTCAGGAACGACTCCAGCCCGTCGTATGGGCCGAAGATAGCGTCGGGATCCATGACGAACAGGGCGGCGATGAACCAGCCCCACTCGTCGTAGGTAGCGGCGAAGTACTCGCCGGCTCCCCGGTTGCCCGAGTTGGTGCGGCGGTGGCCGTCGCCCTCGGCGGCGTCCAGGCGAACCTCGAACGCATGGTCCCGCTTGCGGGAGCCTCTGGAGTCGAGCGTCGTAAAGTCTACGCTCCATGTCACCTTTCCGGCGCTGCGGGCTCGGGACAAGGCGTCCAGCACGTCCCTCCGGTCGAGCATGTCCGTGTGCAGTCTCATTTCTTTCTCCTCTCTGAGCGCCAAACGGCGCAGTGTGCTCGACACCGTCGAAAGTATCGGGCACGGCCTTTAGTCGTTGTCTTCCTCGAAACCGTCGAACCAGCCCTCGCCGTGCGTTGACTCATCGTTGCAGTGCGCAAGCGCCTGCTCCAGGGTGAGTCCCCGCTTCACGACGACGCTGTCTTCGTTGAAACGAAATCGAATGATCTTGTACATGGTTTCTCCTCCTCAGGCGCCGAAAGAACTTCGGCGCTCCTCAGGGAGCAGGGACCGATGCCGGAGAGGCACTAGGCCGGGGCTGAACAGGGATGAGGACTAACCCGTTCCCTGCCCGTGTCCGCCTGCGAGGGCGTCACGTTGATCGGCCCCTGCTCCCTGAGGAGAGAGGAACGAGTACCCGTCCAGCTAAGCCGGCACCCCGGGCTTTCGCTCTCCGGGTGCCGTGGCGGGTGACCTTGGCTGCCGCCCCTTGTCCTGGGCCTTGGCCTGTGCTGACTGGTCCGTGGGTCACACCACTGGGTCTCGCTGCGCCCCGGTCGCTCTGGCCCTCCTTGGACGGGCCGCCCTGATCGGGGTGGCGGCTTGCGTCAAGCATGCGCACGACGCCGCTCGATTGTCAACCCCTCTGACCTGGCTCTTTGTGCGGGGTGGGTGGAGCGCAGCGGTGCGTGGCCGTGCGGCAGACTGAAGCGAACCGCTCACCCACCACGCAGGAGTAGCTCGTATGCCCATGCAATGCACCGTGTGCGCTCACCTCGACCGTGCCATCATCGACGAAAGCCTAGCTAGCGGCCTGGCATCGCTGGCTGGTCTGGCTCGTGACCACGGGCTGCAACGAGACGCCCTGCGCCGGCACAAGGAGCGCCATCTACCTCGGCTGTTGGTCGACCTTGCCTCGGAGTCGGAGGCGATGCGGTCGGGTCAGATCCACCACCAGGCCCAGGACCTCTACCGCCGAGCGCTTGCCCACCTGGCCGTAGTCGAGGCTGGAGTGGACATCGGCACTGATTCACGGGGTCGACCGGTGCGGATGGTGTCCACCGATGCGATGACGAAAGCCCTGCGTGAGTGCCGTGGCGGGCTCGACATGCTGGCCCGCCTGGCGATGGTGGCGGACCGTGGCGTGCAGGTCTTGGACACTGGCAAGGTGCGCTCAGCGCTGGACGAAGCCGTGGAGCGTGCGTTGAGCGCAGCGCTGACACGGGCAGAAAGGGGTCGTGACCAGGACATCGAGGACGCCGTGGTGGTCCACGACTCCCATCGAGCAGCCCTTGAACCTGCAACCGAGGAGTTGCACGTCACGAGTGAGGATGTGGAGGAGAAGGTACCCCAGCCTGAGAGGCACAGCGATACTTGACCAGTACAACTATCATCCACTACCAGGGCTAACGCAGGTTGTCGAGGCGTTGCGTTGTCGAGTCGTATGACTGACTCATACATGATGCATCAAGGCAAGGCACACTATGAAATATGCGAAGAAGCACCTTCATTATTTTCTGTGGTGAGGGGTACCCCCACCCCCCTCCCCCTCCCCCCGCCCCACCCCCCGGGGGGCGGTCCGGCCACCGGCCCCCCACCGGCCCGAGTCGGGTCCCCTCTCGCTAGCGAGACCCCTCCAAATGTTGGTGTGTGGTTGTACAAACTTACCCCGATACACTCAGGGGTAACTAATCCGACTACTCTCTCTCTACCAGGGATAATAAGGGAGAGCGTGAGAGCCACCCCCCCCGGAGGCCAACAAACATGCATCTCGACGACCTGCCCGAAACTGCCCCCATCCCGACCCTGCCGCCGACCTTCTACGACAGCCCCGCCCTGAAGCATCTACGCCAGGGCGCCCTGAGCAAGCGCACCGCCCCCGACGCCGTCCTCCACTCCGTCCTGGCCCGCCTCAGTGCCTTCACAGCCGCCGACCTGGTCCTGCCCGGCATCAACGGCCCGGAGTCCCCGCTGAACTACTTCGTGGCCGTGATCGCCCCCTCCGGCGGCGGCAAGTCCACCGGTGCCGGCATCGCCCGCATGCTGCTCCCCGCTCCCGAGCACCTGTGGGATCGGGACGACATCCCGGTCGGCACCGGCGAGGGTCTGATCGAGTCGTTCTTCGAGAAGGACCCGGACACCAAGCAGAAGGTCCAGGAGCACCACAACCTGTTCCTCTACGTCGACGAAGGCGAGGTCTTCAAGCGGCTCGGCGCCCGTGACGGCACCACGCTCGACACGGTCATACGTTCCGCTTTCTCCGGCGGTGTCCTCGGCCAGCGCAACGCCCACCGTGACACCTCCCGCATGCTCCCGCCCCGCTCCTATTCAATCGGCATGGTCGTCGGCTACCAGCCCGAGCACGCCGGCCACCTCCTCGGCCAGGTCGGCGGAGGCACCCCGCAGCGCTTCGTGTGGGCCTCCGCCGGCCCCGGCCCGGACGTCCGGCCCGAAGTTCGTGCAGCCCGCAAGAAAGGCTGGCCGGGCGCCCTCCAGATTCGTCCCTACTGGGACCGCACCGGCGAGATCGAGTTCCCCTCGTCAGTGCGCACCGTCATCGAGGAGCGGAGCGAGGAGATCTGGTTCGGCGACCGGATCATCGACCCGTTCGACGCCCACGCCACCCTGATCGCCATGCGTCAGGCCGCCCTCCTCGCCCTGTTGCACGGCCGCATCAAGGTCACCGAAAGCGACTGGCGGCATTCTGCCACCCTGCTGAAGACCTCCACGCTGGTCAGGGGTTGGGTGCGCAAGCAGGTCCAGGCCCAGGAGGAGTCCGAGCACCGCAAGACCCTTCAGCGTGACGCCGACCGAGCGAGAATCCAGGCTGTCGCCCGTGACGATCGCAAGGACTACCAGCAGTTCGTCGAGCAGAGGGTGGTCCAGATCCTTCAACGGCACGGCGACGACGGCCTGGCTGTGGGTCGGTTCCAGGCCATCCTCACCGCCGGCCAGATGTCCGTGCTGCCGCACGCCATCAAGGAACTGACTGCCCGCAAGGAGATAGAACTCGTCCCCGGCACCAAGCGACTGCGGTGGATCGACCCCGCCGAAGTCACCATCGAACTGACCCTGTAGGCTGTATCCATCATGGCCGAACAAGCGAGGGTGCACCGTGACCGAGGACGAGTGGAGCGACAGGGCGATGATGCTGGAGGCGAGCATGGAAGCGCACCGGCTTCAGCGCCCGCCCAGGACGTGGACCATCTCGCCGAATTGGACGATCTCCTGGCCGAGATCGACGAGGTTCTCATCGTCAACGCTGAGGAGTTCGTTAAGAACTACGTCCAGAAAGGTGGCGAGTAACGTGTCCGAGTACACCCCGATCGCCCGCTTTCAGAGCGCCATCGCCAGCGCCAACCGCAACCACGTTCGGTCTCGTACCACTCCCGACGACAAGATCTTCACTTCGGTCACCTGGGCCAGCCCAGACACCGCCAAGGCCCTTGCTGTCGTCGACCAGGCCATCCGGGACTTCGCCGGCCGCAGCTTCGTCGGTGTCGATGAGGTCCTGGACGTGGTGCTGGACGTACGCCTGGCCCTGTTGTCATACCTGGACGATGAGGATGCCGGCTGAGCGTCGTCGTCCCGTGGTCCAGGTGTGCCAAGGTTGCGGCGAAGCCACCCGAGATTGCGAGTGCGGGGATAGCTTCCGTCCAGCCGGTAGCCTGTTCGATGACCCCAACCAACTGGAGGATGACGATGACGATGCCTGATCAGACCAACCCCGAGAACATTCCCGACTTCTACGACGTGCTCAACGCCGAGATGCTCCGGTTGTTGACCCAGATCCAGATGATCGGCCAGTACAATCCGGTCGTCGGCAACTCGCTCATGACCAGCGCCACAGCGATCATGAGCCTGTTCGAGGCGTACGTCAACTGGGCCAACCCGCTCCTGGCCGACATCGAGGGCGCCGACACCGTTGTCATCGCTCAGGTCTCCCCGGACGTCGCTGACGGGCTCTCCGCTCGGGACAACTGATACGCTCAGGTCATGGCAGACGACCTGACCACCTACACCTTCACGGCGAAGGTCTCCGGCCCGCCCAACGAACTCATGGCCGGCGCCCTTCGCCGCAGCTTGGGTCAGGTGATTCGGGAGGGCGTGGGCGAGCACGTCACCGTGACGGTGGAGATGTCCTGGCGTTACGAAGACGGGCAGCCGATGCCGCTGCCACCGCCTATGTCCGACGCTGAGGCGACCGTCCAACGGATCCTGTCGAGGCGACCCAAGCGCTGACTGCTGTAGGCTCCAGCCATGGCCGAGTCCAAGAAGCGAGCGTCCTCGAAGAAGCCCGGCGGTAGGGCTCGCCCGCCCCGCCCGGGTAAGAACTCCGAGGGCACCCGCAAGAAGGGCTCGGACGGCAAGCCGAAGCGGCCGGCCATCCCCGGCACTTCCGCAGCCGGTGCTGCTAACATCATGGATCAGTTGGCCGGTGGCCTCGGCGCTCCTCCTCCGCCTCCTCCCGGCGCCGGGGCCATGGGTCCTCCGGGCGCCCCGCCGACCGCAATGGAACCACCGCCTACCCCTTCTCCCCCGGTGCCCCCGGGGGTGGGTGGGCCACCTGGCATGGGGGGTCCCGCCGGCACACCGCCCCTGGCGGCCCCTCCCGGCGGGCCTCCCATGCCTGTACCAGCCCCTCCGCCCGGTCCGGGTCAGGCCAGCGGCGCTCTGCCGCAGATGGCCGGAGCAGGTATGCCGTCCGACATGCAAGGTATGCCGGGCGATCAGCAGGCCCTCCTTCAGCAGATGCAGACTGGCTTCGGGCCGGGTGCGTCCGACGCTGACTTTGACGCCGGCATGAACGCCGCTGCGCAGGCCAGGGCGGCCGAGCAGATGGCGATGCAGCAGGCGTTTACACAGACCGACGACCAGATGCAGATAGCCGAACTCGGCCGCCTGCTGGCCGAGATCATGTCCCGCCGGCAGGGGCAGCCACCTGGCCCGGCGAACGCCGCCGGCCCCGGCGGGATGATGCCGAGGTGAGGTTCCCCCTCGCCACGGCCGTAACCCACCTCCAGTCGCTTGCCGAAGGCATCGAGATCGAGTGGGTCGGCACTATCGACGAGGCCGCTGCCTGCAACGGCCACGCTCCGATGGTGTGGATTCCCCGGCCGGGCACCGCCACGAAGTACGTCGTCGGATTGCACGAGTTCGGACACATTCTCCACGAATACGACGTCGAGGCCGGCAGCCTGGCCGATGAAGCCCTCGCCTGGGAATGGGCGTTTGCACATTTGGATCCAGGGCTGGGAGATTGGCTGGATCACCAAGTCTGGCTGAACATCTCGAAGTGTCTGCTGAGCCACCTCGCCTGGCCGAGCAGGGTCACCGAAGGGTCCTGATACTCTCAGACCCATGGCCGTCACCGTCTCTACCGGCGTCACGAAGGGCAGGGCCGGACCCAATGCTCTCGGAGCCCGCCCCACAGCCGTCTACTCGATCACGTTCGACTCCTCGTACCCCACCAACGGCGAGGCTGTGAACCTGGCGGCGCTGTGCGGCTTCACCCCCGCCTTCGTCTTCTTCAGCCAGCGAGCCCCGCTCACCGGCGGGTACCACTTCGTCTGGGATCGGACCAACAAGAAGATCTTGGTCTTCTGGGTGGACACCACGGTCGACGGCGCAGCGATGGCCGAGGTGGCGAACACGACCAACCTCTCCACGCTCGTCGTGGACGTCCTGCTCGTCGGAGACTGACATGGGCCGCCGCACGGTCCTGGGCGCTGACACGCTCCCGGCAGCGGGCGTCCTGCTCGTCTCGGCCGCACGCACGGCCACGCTCACCGCTGCTCAACTGGTCGACACCGAGTTCGGCCCGCCCCGCTCGGCTGTCGGCATCACCATCCGCATCGATGTGTCGGCCATCGCCGCCACGCCCTCGGTCGTCTTCACGATCCAAGGTTGGGATGAGGCCGCCAACGAGTGGTTCGACCTCCTGGCCTCGGCCGCTGTCACCGCCACCGGCACGACCACGCTGAAAGTCGACCCCCGCATTCCTGCCGGCGCCAACACGGTCGCCCAGCACGGTCTGGTCCCCCGCATGCGGGTGGCCCCTGTCCACGGAGACGCCGACTCGATCACGTACTCCGTGTCGGTGTTCGCCTCGAACTGAGGCGCCATGGCCGACAATCAGGGTACCGAGGCAATCCCCCGAGCAGTAGATCGTGACGGCCTGACTCGTCAGGTTGTCATCGTTGACGTCGGCGGCCTGGCCGGCCCCGAGGAACTGTGGGAAGGCGCAGGCGGGGCTGGAGGCGGAGGCACCGAGTACACCGAAGATGCAGTCGCCTCGGGTAACCCTGTCGGCGGTGTTCCGCTGTTCGTGCGGACGGATACTCCCGCAGCAATCACGGACGCCGATGGCGACAATGTCGCCGTCCGGGGTACGAATTTCGGCGCTCAATACGTCACGCTTCTCGATACCGGCGGCACGCCCGTCGCCGTTGGTGGCGGGACGCAATATACCGAGGACGCTGCGGCCGCAGCCAACCCAATCGGTAATGCCACCATCGTTGTTCGCCAGGACACGCCTGCGGGGCTGACCTCTGCTGATGGTGACAACGTCGCTGTTCGAGGCACGAACTTCGGCGCCCAATACGTCACGCTTCTCGATACCGGCGGCACGCCCGTCGCCGTAGGCGGAGGCACGCAGTACACCGAGGATGCGGCTGCGGCGGCCGACCCGATCGGCAACGCTCAGATCCTCATACGGAATGACGTCCTCTCCGGTCAGACATCGGCGGACGGCGATAACGTCGCCGCCCGGGGCACCGACAAGGGTGAGATGTACGTCAAGCATGTCGACGCCATTCCGGTCACTGACAACGGTAGCTCGTTGACGGTCGACGGTTCGGTGGCCGTCTCGTCCGTGGGCGGCACCGTGGCCGTGACGCAGTCGGGGGTGTGGGACGAGGTTGGAATCCACGACTCAGGCAACTCGATCACCGTCGACAACGCAGCGCTGTCCGTTGTGGGAGGCGGCGTAGAGGCGACGGCCCTCCGTGTCACGCTCGCCAACGACTCTACGGGCCTGGTCTCCGTCGACGACAACGGCGCTTCGCTGACGGTCGACAATCCAGTCCTTTCCGTCGTGGGTGGAGGCGCCGAAGCCACAGCCCAGCGGGTCACGCTCGCTTCGGACTCGACCGGCGTGCTCTCCGTCGACGACAACGGTTCGACCCTAAGTGTGGACGACGGTGCCGGTTCGCTCACCGTGGACAACCCGGTCCTCTCCGTGGTCGGGGGAGGCGCTGAAGCTACTGCTCAGCGGGTGACTATCGCTAACGACTCGACCGGCGTGCTCTCCGTCGATGACAACGGCGCTTCGCTGACGGTTGACGGCACAGTCGCCGTCTCTAACATCACGGCTTATACCGAAGACGTCGCTACTCCCGCCGATCCAGTGGGACAAACCGCCTTGCTGCGCCGTGACGATACTCGAACGGCGTCGGTCACCGCCAACGGCGACTGGATTGCTGCTCACGCTACGGGCAGCGGATCCTTGTGGGTGGCCGGCGACCCCGATTTCCCCTTCAGCGTTGCCGGCCAAGTCGAGGGCTTTGAGGCTACCGACGCCCCACTTGCCGGCGGTCTGCTTGGGATCTCTGTGCGGGCCTCGACTGCCGCTCCCGGCGACGTGTCAGCGGACGGAGACCAGGTCCAAATTTGGGGTACTCGTAAGGGTGCGGTGAACATTGCCGATGCTGGCGGCTCGATCACCGTGGACGGCGGGGTCACGGTGTCGGGAAGCGTCGCCGAAGGCACGGCCGCTTCGGGAAGCCCGGTGCTCATCGGTGGCCGAGTCGAGACCACAGTTCCTACGGCGCAGGACGACGGCGATGTCTCACATATCTGGCTGACGCTCGAAGGCGGACAGGTCGCTACCGTTCAGGCCCGTCAGGTACGAGTCACGGCCACCCCTACCATCGCCACCTCGGGCTACGTCGACAACGACCAGATCGGCGGCGAGATGACCTTCGCCGCAGCGCTCGCCACTGGCCGGGGCGGCATGGTCGTCGGCGCATCGGTCATCACCGAAACCGTTACCGCCTTGAACGGTCTTGAACTGTGGTTGTTCGAGTCAGATCCTACGGCGGCTAGTGCTGACTCTGGCGCCTGGGATCTCACCGACGCCAACCTCATCACCGCCCGCCCGTTCGCTGTCATTGACTTTGATGCCGCCGACTACCGCAACACCGTCTCCGGCGCCTGGTGCAAAGGCGAGGAGCACGGCGGTCCGGTCTCGGCCCCGTTCGTCACCTCCGGCTCGGCCAACATCTTCGGACACCTGGTTGCTAAGGGCACGCCGGCAGCGCAGTACGGAGGCACCGACGACCTGATTGTGGCGCTCTGGGTCCAGCAGTTCTGAGCCGACCATGACTATCGCCCTGACGCTCCTGACGAGCAACGGAATCACGACCGATGGCACCTCGGCCGCCACGGCCAGTGTGAGTCCGGCTGCCAACTCGTTCTTGTGGATCTGGTGCGCCACCCGGCACGCCACGACTGCCCCCGCCATCACGCTCACCACGGCCCTCTCGGGCATGACCATCGTTTCCCCCGGAGGCGTCAACACGCACGACCAAGTTGACGGCATCTCTCGGGTCATGTCCGGGTACATGACTGCTGGGGCCTCTCCGGGTTCGGGCACTATCACGCTTACCACCGTGGGCGCTGTAACGGCTACCGGTTTCCACTGGCACGTCATTCAGATCACCGACTTCGACATAGCCACGCCCGTGCGAAACGTCGTGTCAGCGGCCACCGGCCTGACCGGGACCACTGGCACGGTCACCTTCGGCGCCGTGGGCTCGGCCAACAACATCCTCTCGGACTTCTTCCTCCACCGGGCCAACGAGGCCGTCACGCCCCGAGCCTCCTGGACCGAGATAGGCGACCACCCCTTCGCCACTCCGAACTCCTCCAGCGAAGCACAGCACCGCCTCGCCCTGGAGACCACAGGCACGGCCACTTGGGCCAGCAACGTCCGCTGGCAGGGCTTGGGGGTCGAGTTTGTCCAGTCGGGCGGGGTAGTAATCGAACCGTACAAGTGGCGGCGGAACCGGGCCGGCCTGTACGTCGGGCACTAAGGTCGGGCCATGGCAGTCGGTCCGGCAGTTCCCTTCCCTTACGTCCAGGGTTTGGAGCCCCAGCCCCAGGATGAGTTGGCCCAAGACTTCGCCGACATCATGAATGACCTCGACGCCCTCCAGCGCCGGGCGGATCGCATCGACGCAGGTGTGAACTTCACCGAGGTCTCGACGCCAACGAACTACTTCACCAACTCATGGGTGAACTACAGCATCGGGTACCACCAAGAGGCGCAGTATCGGCGCATTGGTGATGTTGTCGAGTTGCGGGGCATGATAAAGAGCGGCACCATCGGTTCTGCGGCCCTCACGTTGCCCGTAGGGTTCCGACCCGGCGGCGGTCACCACCTGTTCCCGACCGATTCCAACGCTAATGCGCACGGGCGTGTCGACGCCCAGAGTGACGGACAGATCATTCCGAGAGTGCCTGCGAACGCCTATACCGACATCCATGCCCGATGGTCTGTATCAGAGGTTGGGGTCGAGGGGTGGACCGCCGTGTCTGGTGGGATCGGGTTCAAGAACTCGTGGGTGAACTTCGGCGGAGGCTATGCGCCTGCTGCCTATCGGCGAGTCGGCGACATGGTCGAGGTCAGGGGGCTAATCACCGGCGGCACTCTAAATGTGGCGGCTTTCACGTTGCCTACTGGGTATAGACCGACTAAGACTGTTCATTTCTCGGCTGATAGTTCAGCAGTTACGTTTGGACATGGGGAACTAACGGTTGAAGCCGACGGCGATGTTATTCCTGTTTCCGGCAGTAATAGCTACTACGGTTTGTTTACTATGCGTTTCTCCGTGTCTCCTACGGGAACAGAAGGCTGGACAAAGGTGATCTTTGGTAGCGGCTGGAGCAACTACGACGTCTCGTTGTACGTCCCTGCGGAGTACCGACTTGTCGGAGATGAAGTTCAACTACGAGGATTGGTAGCCGGCGGCAGCGGTACTATCTTCACCTTGCCGGAGGGTCACCGCCCCTGTCGTGAACATCTCTGGTGCGTCGACGCTACGAATGCCCACGCCAGAGTCGACATTACCTCGGACGGTCAAGTCTCCTTGTTGGCTGGCACGTCTACATACCTGACGCTGAGCGGAATGCACTTCTCGGTGTTGCCGTGAGAGAACGAGTCCCCTTCCCCTACCTGACGGGCGTTGACGGTGTAGCCCAGTCCCAGATTGCTCAGAACCTCCAGACGATCAAGAACACGTTGTTGGAACGTGACCGCCAATTACTTCTCCGGGAGAAGGACATAAGGTGGAGCCAAGTCTCGACGCCAACGAACTACTTCACCAACTCGTGGGTGAACTACAGCTTGGACTACTATCAAGAGGCGCAGTATCGGCGCATTGGTGATGTCGTCGAGATTAGGGGGACTATGAAGAATGGCACGGATTCCGCCACGGCTTTCACGCTACCGCCCGGCTACCGCCCCGTAGGGCACCACCTGTACCCCGAGGACGCTTCTGGCCCCACACACGCTCGGCTCAATGTCCTCTCGGACGGAACGATCAGTGTCCAACGAGGCGGCGCCCCGTACTACTCCGATGTCATGGCCCGCTTCTCCGTCGCTGCGGACGGATCCGCCGGCTGGAAGGCCGTGACCGCCTTCGAGAATTCCTGGACGAACTTCGGTGGCGGCTGGGCGCCTGCTGCTTACCGGCGAGTCGGCGACATGGTCGAGGTCAGGGGGCTAATCACCGGCGGCACGGTGGGCTCGACAGCCAACGTCTTCACCCTCCCCACGGGCTACCGGCCGATCAAGCGCTTCATCTTCCCCATCGACACCAACCCGGCGGTCAACGGTCGGCTGGAGGTGCGGCCGGACGGAGGCATTCGGATCCACGACGGCAGCAACGTCTACGCCGGCCTGTTCACGATCCGGTTCTCCGTGTCGCCCCCAGGTACCAACGGCTGGACGAAGATGGTCTTCGAGAACGGCTGGGAGAATCTGGACGTTGCCGTTTACACGCCAGGAGAGTGGCGGCTCATCGGCGACGAACTCCAGACCCGAGGTGTGATAGCCAACGGCTCCACCCTGGCCGCCATATTCACGCTGCCCGACGAACTGATCGGCCGGCTCACCCGCAACCAATCCTGGACCCAGTCGTCGGGCTCAGGCAGCACCGAAACCCACGGCCTCTTGGCCGCCTTCGCTGACGGCAGCTTCTACCAGCTAGGGGGGGGAGTCGATTACTTCTCGATGAACGCTTCCTACACTGTGCGCCTATGACCGCCGTTGAAACGGTTTCCACCCGAGACCGCCTCCGTCAACTCGGCATGCTCGACCTGGGATCCTGGGTTGAGGCCGCCACTGGCCGGGAACTGTGGTCGATTCAGCAGCAGATTGCTACCGCTATGTCCACTCGTCGAGCCCGGGTGGCCGTGCCGTCGTGCAACGCCTCGGGTAAGACCCACCTGGCAGCCCGCCTCGCCCTGGCCTTCTACGACGCCTACACCCCCGGCACGCCGTGCGTGTCCTGCGACCCCACCGGCACCAAGGGCGGTTGTCGTGGGTCCAAGGTGCTGACCACCTCCTCGAAAGAAACCCACCTTCGGGACAACTTGTGGGGCGAAATAAGGCTCGCAATCGGTGAAGCCGCAGAGAGAGGGGTAGAAATTCCGGGACGTCTTGCGCCCGTCGAGACCTTTCTGGAGGACTCCGCCGGCAACCACTTCCTTCGTGGCCAGGTCGCCACGAAGGAGGAGGGGATGCAGGGCTACCACGCCGCCCACAAGCTGATCATCGGCGACGAAGCCACCTCCGTCTCCGAGGACGTGGCGAGAGGTATCACCAGCCTCATGGCAACTGGCGACACTCGACTACTGCTCGTGTTCAACCCGACCACGCCCGAGACCTACGCCGCCCAAATGACTAGGTCGCCCCGTGTAAACGTCATCCGCATCACGGCCTTCGACACGCCGCACTTCACCGGCGAGCACGTCCCCGAGGGCTCTAACCTCACCACGCCCGAGTTCCTCATGGACCTGGAGGCGCAAGGCATGGGGCCGGGTTCGTACGAGTGGACCACCCGTGTGCTGGCCCAGTTCTGGGACATGGGCGAGGACAACCTGATCGCCCCTGCCTGGGTTGACGCCGCCAAGGAGCGGGACTCTGACGTTTCCTCGATCTTCGCCCTGGGCGTGGACCTTGCTCCGTACGGTACGTCTGAGTCGGTCGTGGCCGTACGACAAGGCGACACGCTGCTCGCCTTGAAGGCGTTTCCCGCCGGCCGGACCGACCACCTGATCTTGGGCGATCCGGCGTCGTTCGTCCACGAGAACCAACAGGTCGACCCCAATGCCTCGCTACCTTCGCTCGTCGTCCGCTATCGGCCGACCTACATCATCTACGACGCTGACGGCGTCGGTTCGGGCGCCATCGGTGATTTCGAGCGCCTGCACGGTTGGGCTGTCAAGCAAGGACACATGCTCTCCACCTCGCAGGTCATCGGCTTTCGGGGAGGTAAGAAGGTCGTAGACCATTATCTCAACCAGCGTTCCGGTTGGTGGTGGGCGCTACGTCGGCGTTTCGAGCGGGGCAAGATTTCGATGATGGTGCGGGACCCGAAGTTGGATGCCCAGTTGACCCAGATGACCTATTCGATCACGCCGCAGGGCGCCATCCGTATCGAGACCAAGACGGAGATGCGCAAGCGGGGCCTCGACAGCCCTGACCGAGCCGACGCCGTGATGTACGCCTACGCCTACTCCGAGGACCTCCCGGACCCCAACGCTCAGCCTGAAGGCTCTTGGGTCGTCGAACAGGGATACGCTGTCGATCACAGCCCCGACGCCATGTGGGAGAGACTTCACCGGCAGAGGAACGCAGAGCCCGTCGACGCCGTCACAGGCGTCCCCGATCAACTCTAAGGAGTCCGAAATGGCCGACCTCCCCCTGATTCGGTCCAATGGCATGTTCACCAAGATGGACCAGCCCAACTGGCGCCACGCCCGCAACGGCGACTACATCTCCGGCATGGCGACTGCCGGCATCGACACCGGCGTCATCATCGAGGGCGAGGGCATCCTGTTCATCGGACGGGCCTCGCTCCTGGAGATGGCCGGCGTCATGGGCTGGCACTTCATCGAGGACTGGGCCGCCGACGAGCGCCAGTACCAGGAAGACCTGGCCTGGGAGCGGCGAGAGAACGAGCGGCTCCAAGCCGAGAACGCTGCGTTGAAGGCCGACCTGGAGACGTTCGGCCGAGCGATGGCTTCCTGGCAGAGCACGGCGGAAGTGTGATGGAAACGCTCGTCCCCTCCCTAGCTGGGTTGCTAGCTGGCTTCTTCACGATGTTGTCTGCCTACCTCACTGAGCGGTCTCGGCGCATTGCGGCCGAGGAGCGCATCGACGCCCTCGAAGACCGACTTCAGTCATCCTCGCTCAGCGAGTACAGGACTGTTCGCCCCGTCGCCATGCCGGCTCACTTGCCAGAGCCCGAGGACGACTGGCTTCCAGACGCCACGGGCACGGGGCTATACAACGAGCAGGACGAGTAGTCTCCGGGCATGGCCCTGTTTGACCTCCTGCGTTCCACGACGGGCAAGAACGAGTTCGTCGTCCCGAGCGATGAGAAGGCGCTGATTACCTGGCTGGAGGAGAAGCGCAAGGCCGGGCGTGCGCCCATGCCCGAGTACGCCATGAAGTTGAACCTGGCGTTCGTGCTCGGTCACCAGTGGCTCACCTGGGACAACAAGGCCAACCGCTTCCGTAAGCCGGCAGTCAAGGCCGGCAACCCCAACGCCCCCATCCGCATCACTGCCAACAAGATCGGCGGTCTGGTGGAGCGCATCGTCGCCAAGCTGACCAAGAGCGCCCCCGTGCCTGAGGCCCGGCCGGTGTCCGATGACGACAGCGATATCTCGGCGGCCAGGGTCGCCACCCGCATCTTGGCGCACGAGACGGCCCGCCTTCGTTGGCGGCCGTGGCTCACCGAGTTCCTGTTCTGGCCTGCCGCCATCGGTTGGTCCTACGCTCACATCTTCTGGGATCCCGATGCCGGCGACCTCCTGGCCGAGGCCGACGAGGAGGACGAGCGTGCTCTGCATATGGGCGAGGTCGATTTGGAGATCGTGCCGGCCAACGAATTGGCTGTCGACCCTGGAGGGCGGAAGCACAGCAAGGCTCGTTGGGCCGTGCGCACCGTCGTCATGTCCCGAGAAGCCGTTTGGGAGGAATGGGGTGTTCTCCTGGAGGGTGACTCCACTAGCCGCTCCCTCGTGGACGACGTCCTTCAGATGGCCGACCGCCAGGACCATTCCGATTCAGAGCAGTTGGTCTCCGTCCACCAGATTTGGATGCTCCCCGGCCGTGCGGCCAAGAAGGGGCTTGTTTGTACCTGGGCCGGCGAGACCATCCTGGAGTCTCGCAAGAACTTCCCGTACGACCACAAGCGGCTGCCCTTCGTGCCCATGCACTGGCTGCCGCCGCTCGGCACCCCCCACGGGCGCACCTGGGTCGATGACCTGATCCCAATGCAGGCGGACTACAACGACGCCCGCTCCCGAGAATCCACGATGCGACGCACGCTTATCCCGAAGCTGGTCTACTCGACCGGCTCCATAGACCCCCAGCGGGTCAACTCCCGGATCGAGATGATTCCCGTCGCCCCCTCCGGCTTCGAGCCTAAGTGGCTCATCCCGGACGGCGGCTGGATGCAGCAGCAGGAAGCAGTCATGGCTCGGGCCGATTCCGAGATGGGTCAGCGGGCTGGTGTAAACGAGGCCAGCGCCGGCCAGGCGGGAGCCTCGACGCCGGCCGCTGCCATCCTCGCTCTGCAAGAGGCCGACGATACGAAGCTAGCGGTCACGGCCACCATGCTCGCCGCCTTCACCGCCGAGGTGGGCGAGCACGTCCTGTTCCTCACCCGCCAGTTCTGGACCGAGGAGCGCACCGTCCGGGTATTCTCCGAGGATGCCGGAGCGCTTGACGTCTTCCGTTATCGGGGTTCTGACGTCGGTAACAAGTTCGACGTCCACGTTTCCAGCGAGTCGGCCCTGCCCCGCTCGAAGGCTGCTCGGGCTCAGTTGGGCCTGGAGTTGCACGCCCGGGGCGTCATTCCCTCGAATCAGGATCTCTTGAAGATCCTCGATCTGCCCGGCACCGACTTCATCACTCGGGACGCCGACCTGGACGTGCGCAAGCAGAAGCGGGAACTGGGGATGCTCCTTCAGGGCATCGACTGTGAGATCTCGGCGTTCGACGACCATGCCATCCACCTGGCCCAGATCAACCGGTTCCGCAAGACAAAGGAATACGAGGAACTGCCCGAGACTGTGCGGGCTCGCATTGACGCACACGCAGGCGCACACGAGGAACTGGTCATGGCGCAGGCCGGCATTCCGATGCCGCAGTCGTCGATGCCGTACGGCGAGACGGCCGGCGCTGCGGCCGGCGCCGTTCGTCAGCGATCGGCTCGGGGTTCGGTCGCTCCGAGTCAGAACAGCGGTGCTTACATGACCGATCCGATGACCGGCACCACGCCAGATCCTCTGATGTCTGCTAGCGGCCAGGGTCCATCCCCGGTCACGTCGGAAGGCATCTATAATCAGGCTGGCATTGGGGGCACCGGGCAGCCGGGTAGGGTTCCTGGTGTTCCTGCCGATAACCAGGCCGCCTCAATGGGCGGCTGATCTAAGGAGATTCCGATGGCTTACGACGTTGAGAAGAACCTGACCAACCATCCGCCCTCGGGTCACGAGGTGATCGCTCGCTTCGAGACGATTCGGAGGGTCGCCAAGGAAGTGGCGAGGACGATTGACGAGTTCTGCCCGGATTCCCGAGAGAAGTCGTTGGCGTTCACCAATCTCGAACAGGCCGTGATGTGGGCAATCGCCTCCATCGCCCGTAACCAGGAAGGCTGATCATGAGCATGTACGATACCCCCCAGTCGGTCACCGACTCCCACACGCCCCCGCCCGAGACCGAGGCGCAAGAGTTCCCTCGGGTCGAGTCCGAGGGCACCGAGGGCACTGAAGTCCCCGCCGGGGAGGAAGCCCCGGCGGGGCAACCCCTCCCGGTGCCGTCCGCTGCGAGTGACGACATCTATGCTGAGTTCGGTGGGCGCCAGGCGGTTGCCGACGCCATGCTGGCGATGCAGGCGTTCGAGACCGAGCAGGGCATCACGGCCGTCGCCGTCGAGTCGCTCGCTGCTCTCGGTTTCGATCGTGACTTCGTCAACAGCCTGTTCACCGAGGGCGGCGACGAGGAGGAGCAGGCTCCGCCCGATCCCTACGCCGACCTGGAAGACGGTGAGGTTCTCACGGTCGCTCAGGCCAAGGAGATGGCGCAGTATTACGCCCAGCAGGAGATCGCTCGCAGTATGGGGCCGGTCGAGAATGCCATCGAGGAACAGCGCCAGACAGCGGCCACCGCTTCGGTGCAGTCCACGCTGGAATACCTCGGTGTCAAGGATGAGTCGATGCGTCACCTGGTCATCCAGAACGCCCAGCAGTACCTCCACCCTGACGACTGGGATCCGCAGAACATCTCCCGGGCCGTCATGCGGGGACACGCTGACACGGTGGCTCTCGTGCAGAAAGGCAGCGAGGCGTACCTGGCCGGCAAGCGCCAAACCCGAGACTCGTTGCCCACCAATGTGGGCGGACGGTCGAGCACATCCTCGTCCGGCCAGGAGCAGGAGGGCGAGGCGCAAAGCATCGCCGAGGCGATTGCCAGAGTGCGAAAGATGGCCCGAACGCAAGGTTGAGCAGGGAGGCATGTAAACGTGGTCTACGATCACGGACATGCCCCAGTCCCTCGCATTCTTCGACGCAGCGCTGAAGGACAACTACGGTCCTGGACTGCGGAACGCCCTGAACAACAGCCACCCGATTCTGACCGAGGTTCATTTCAACCGGGAGGACATCGTCGGCCGCCAAGCGGTTTGGTCGGTGCACGCCGGGCGCTCGACCTCGACGGGTAACCGAGCCGAACTGGCCGCCCTGCCCACGGCGGACCGCCAGCGGTACATCGCTCCTCGTGACGATCTCGCCTACATGTACCACACCGTGAAGGTGTCGGGCCAGGCGAAGCACCTCACCCGTAACGACACCGGCGCCTTTCTTCGGGCTTTGGAGTCGGAACTGAAGGGGGCCGAGAAGGACGTCAAGAACGACCTCGCCCGCCAGATGTTCAACACCGCTCAGACGATCAACGCAGTGCTGGCGAACGGTCCGTTGGCTCAGGTCAACGGCGCCCCGGCGGCCAACGTCATCACGGTCGACTACTTCGGTTCGACGGCGCCTTCCAACATCACCAGGCCGTTCTTCGTCAACGAGATCATCGACGCCGTCACCCCAGGGACCGGTGCGATCTCCGAGGCGGCCATGGTGGTTACGGCGGTCGGCGCCAACGGCGTCCCGACCATCACCGTGGACGACGACGGCGCCACGGCTGACGACGATTACCTGTTCCGCCAGGGTAACTACGCCTCGGGCTCGAACGAGATCAACGGCCTGCCCTTCCTGATCGGCACCCAGAACTACGCCGGCATCACGGCGGCCTCGAACCCGGTGTGGAACGGCCTGACCGCCGGCTCCTCGTCGGTCGGGGTCTCCGAGGTCCTGTTCGAGGAGGCCCAGGAGAAGGTCGAGACGGACGGCGACGGCTCCAGCCCGAACCTCTGGATCTCTGAGCAGGTTCAGCGGCGTAAGCTGGCGAGCCAGATGCAGACCCAGAAGCGGTACGAGGGTCGGGAGATGACCCTGAAGGCCGGCTGGAAGGGCCTGCAAGTCGCCCAGGGCGTGCTCCTGGTCGATCGATTCTGCCCGGCCACTCGGATCTTCGGCCTCACCACGGCGGAGTTGGAGTGGTTCATCGGCTACGACTGGACCTGGGACGAGGATGACGGCAAGGTCCTGTACAAGGCCCTGGACGGCTCCGATGCCATCGAGGCCAGGTACAAGAGCTACTTCAACCTGGAGGCGCTGGTCCGCAACGCCCACGTCACCGTAACGGTGGCCGAACCCACCTTCTGAGCCATGAACGGCTGGTGGATCTTCGTCATCGTTCTCGTCATTCTCATCGCTTGGAAGGTGGGCGTGTTCGGTGCGCTCGCTGGCTAGGCTGGGGGCGTCGAGATCCCTCGACCTAACCCGACCTTGGAGGTCCAAGTGAAGCGTCTCATCCTGGCAGCGGTTGCCGCCCTCACCCTGAGCGCCGGCACGGTCGCCGGCACAAGCGGCTCGGCAGCCGCACACAGCTTCGGGGCACAGGGTCCGCCCCACACTCACCTCACCAACCCCGGCTGTTCGAGTAGCAACTGTTACCGGTGGATCCTTCAGAACGGGGCCATCATGCAGGGTCCCTGGCATCACTTCGCTGGGCAACTCGGGTACGTCTTGGTGATGTGCAGCCTGAAGGACTGGAACGGCAGCGCCTACGTATGGACGTGGAATCCTGATCCATGGGGTTCGTCCGGCTCGCCGGGCAATCAGTACCCGTACTGCATTAGCCCGGTCTACAACGGCACGGCCTGGCCTAAGCGTCCCTGATGCGAGCGGCCCTCTTGGCGCTCTTGGTCTCGGTGGGTTCCTTGGTCTGGGCAACCCCGGCCGAAGCCCACAGCTTCGGCGCCAGCGGGCCGCTCCACAACCACTTGCCCTGCACGAGAAACGACTGCTATCGGTGGATCCTGGTGAACGGAGTCGTCTACCAAGGGCCGTCCATTCACCTCATCGGTCAGTGGCCGTACGTGCTCGTGCTGTGCTCCCTCAGGTACACCGTTGAAGGCGTCAACGCCTGGCGTTTGAACTACTCCCGGAGCGGGACATCCAATACCTCTGGGGTGAATCACTCGTACTGTCAGTATCCGAGGTACGGCAGCCCACCCAAGAGATGGTCCCTCCGACCCTGAACGGGACGGTGCCCCTGCCCGATCGAAGTTAGGCAGGGGCTAAGGCGAGCAGATCGTGCCAGCGCCGTCAGCGGCTAGGCCGGTCCCTTCGGGGGCCGGCCTTCTCGCTACGATGGGGGGATGTTCATGCCTGTCGAAGCCGAGTACCGTCAGTTGGACAAGGACGTGAGGGAAGGTGTACCTACCTCGGGCTGGCCTGGTGACCCTCGCCTGTCGGTCCAACTCGGTGTCGTCACCGCCGGCCGCTCGGGTTACTCCGAGCAGAAGAAGAAGTACGTGCGTAAGGGAGACGTCGTAGCCCGCCGGCTGGAAGTCTGGCGGCACAACGAGGATGGCACCGATGCCATCGTGGGCACCTGGTCGATGGACGAGGTCATGCAGGTCATTTCCGATCTGGTTGTCATGGATCCCGGTCGCCCCCGCCATGTTGGCGTCGAGGATCGTATCGACACACACAACGCCGCCCTAGAGGCAGCAGCCGCCAAGGCGTATCAAGAGGTCAACTCCGAGATGATCGAGCATGCCCTCCGCCTCGACCACGACCGCAACAACCCAATTAACATCTTCCGTGGTATGCCCGGCACCAGAGACCGCACCGACCTGAAGCGCTAGGCTCCGAGCATGCGCCGACTGCTCGCTGTCCTGCTCGCCCTGTTGGCCTTCCTGGCTCTCGCCTGCGTTCCGCCTGTCCACGACGGCGGCCGGCCGCCGCACCCGGATCCCGACGTCACGAGGCACTCGATGTACGAATGGGCGTGGGTTCTTATTCGGGTCGGCTTCCGTGACCCGGTTACTGGCGTCGCTGTGATTTGGGCGGAATCTCGTGGTGACGACAACGCCCGTAACCTCGTCTACAACCTCAACTCGCCCGCCCATATGTCGTACGACGAGGGCGGTTGGCAGATTAACAACTGGTGGCACCGGGCCAGGATCACTACAGCTTGCGCCGACCAGATGCTCTGCTCCTCGGTCTACGCCAAGTCGATTTCGGCCGGCGGCTCGGACTACCGGCTGTGGACGACCTTCTTCAACGGGTCCCATCGACAGTTCATGGACGCCGCTGCTCGGGCTGTCTGGGACGCCACTGTGGACTACCAGCGGGGACTCTAATGCCCAACTCCGATCACCTGGAGTGGCTGGAGATCGCCGATTTCACTCCCGGCCTGTGGACCCGTAACCGCAGTCAGATGCCATACAACGCCGCCCAGGCGATGGTCGATGCCTACCCCTTGAAGGGCGGAGGCATGCGGCCGTTCTACGACGACATCTCTGTGACCACCACGAACCTGGACCTTTCGGCCGGCAACCGGATCATCGGCATCGGCCAGCATGTAATCAACGGCCTGCGGGATATGTACGTCGTGAAGTACGACGACAGCGATAACGAGGTCCGGCTCTACCGCATGGACGAGACGGCCGGTGCTTCCTCGTGGACGCTCCTGGCCGATTCCTTCGACACCACCGGTGCCGACACCTGGACTCAGGCGTTCTTCGAGACGTTCATTGACGCAGCCGGCGTGCGCTGGATGCTCATGGCGCTGAACTACGGAGGCACGAGCGCCAGCACTGGCCGAGGGATCTGGAAGATCGCTTTCACTAACGGCGCCGTGACGCTCGTGAAGTCGGCGCAACCTACCGGACTCATCGTCAATCAGGGCCGTTGGATGTATTCCGAGGCCAACACGCCTCGGCTCTACTACTCCGAGGTTGGCTCTATCGAGTCCACCGAGAACTTCCTTGACGTCACTCCGAGTGGACCTGGCGCTGACATCACCGCCCTGTCTTCGCAGGAGCCCTCGGACATTCTGATTGGAAAGTCTGGAGCCTCTTGGGTTTCTATTCAGGGTGACATTTCAAGTCCGAATACAGTCGTCCGGGAACTCGTCGGCACCCACCCCGCCGGTCCTCGACCGTTGAAGCCGCAGCCGGCGCCGGGCGGCATGGTCTTCGTCGATGGACTCGGGTCGGTCTATCTGACGGACGGCCGCAACTTCCAGGACCTCGGCGAGACCATTTCGTCGCCGCACGTCGTGCGTATCGCCGGGGGTTCGTCAGAGAGCAAGATCGTCGCCATGACCGCTTTCGCCAAGGACTTCCTGTTCGTCGGCGGCGGCCTCGTCAAGGACATGGTCACTGGCGCCTGGTTTACGATCTCGCAGCCGGACAGCGATAACAAGGACCTGTGGCTGCCCGACTACTCCTCGAACTCGGTGTGGGGGGCCAGCCTGGAGGACGCTGCCGACGCCACGATGGTGCGCTTCCGCATGTACGACTCGTCGGCCACCGACCGAGCACCCTCGTGCTCGTGGACGAGCGCTCCGTTCACCACCAGGGAGGGCGGCGACGCCAGGATCCGGGAGGTCGAAATTTGGTGGGAGACCCGAGCGGCCACAGCCAACGACATTACCGTGACTCGATTCAATCAGGACGGCGGGGGCTCGGTTGCCCGTTCCGTGCTCAATCAGACCGCTAACCTTCGACAGCGCAACCGGTTCAAGTTCCCTAACTCGGGATCGTCCCACCAGTACATCACCGTGGCCTGGAACACGTCCGGCGAGGACACCGAAGCTGCGCTTATCAACCGCATTCGGATCGGACTAGCCCCGGCCCGCAATCTAGGCTGAGCCTGTGACGACCCACGACCAGCTTGTGGACGAGGCCGAGTCTCGTTTCAAGGACACAGCCAACGAGATCCTTTCCGCCGCCGAGTGGTCGGTGTACCTGAACACCAGGTACCAGGAGGTCAACGCCAGGAGTCCGCTGTGGCCGTGGTTGGAGGGCACCAGCGACACGGTCACCGTGCTAGCGAACACCCGTTCGATCGCCCTGCCGGCCGACACGCTCCAGGTTCACAACGTCTATGACCTGACCCACGGCTACGCCCTCACCCCGCTCCAGGGCCGCATCGTTCAGGGGCACGCCTACGACCTGACGGCCGGCGCCGGCACAGGCGCCCCTGAGACCTATCGGCTGCGGGCCGGCACGATCGAGTTGTACCCGATGGTCGACGTCAACACCTCCCTGCGGGTCGAATACGTCTCGGCGCCGGCTGCCCTGGCGACCACGGGCGAACCCGTGTGGCCGGAGCCTTTCCATCGGCTACTCGTCAACGGCATGCTGAGCCTGGCCTACGGCGACGACGGCAACCCCAAGGAGGCCGAGCGCTTCGACAAGATGTTTCAGATGGAGGTGAAGTCGATGATGGACTTCATCCTCGCCTTCCGCCACGAGGGGCATCATGAGATCGTCGATGATTGGTACGATGACTGATCATGTCTGCTGACGTTTACACGACCTCCCGAGATTGGTACGCCGCCCGGCAGGCGCAGTTCGCTCAGTTGGCGGCACAGACTGCCGACCCCAACGCCAAGGCCATGTACGACACGGCCGCCAAGCAGGCAGCGCAGAAGGTCGCCGACTTCAGCCACATGCTCACGAACGCCAGCCTGTATTCGTCCAATGACGCACTGCGGGCGCAGGGCATGTACCGGGTGGCACAGCAGCAGCAGCAAGCGCAGGCCGACGAGTTCGATCGCCTGTTCCAGGTCACGCAGGATCCCAACGCTAAGGGCATGTACGGCACCGCCCGTGATCAGTCGCTCGGCCGAGTGAAGGAGTACGAGGGTCTCGGCGGAACGATCAACGAGTTTCAGGTCCCCGGCATTCAGGGCCAGTCTCAGATCCACCAGCGTCTCGCCGAGATCGGCGTCGGCGAACAGCAGGCCCGTCAGGACACCGGCATGCAGGTCGGCCGGCTGACCGACCAGTTCCAGCAGAAGACGATGCCGCAGTTGAAGGGCGCCCTCGGAGCTACCGGGCAGTTCTACGGGACGGCCGGCGACAAGGCCACGCAGCAGGCTGGACAGCAGTTCACCAATCAGACGTTCGACCTCAACTCCCAGATGCAGCGTAAGTTGGACGACTTCACCCGCCAGCGCACGTACGCTTCGATCGGCATGTTGGTTTAGGCTCTGGTCATGGCCGCATCGGATCTCTATTACCAGCAGTTCGCCAATAGCCTCGGCGCTTCCCGTTCCCGAATCCAGGGACAGTTGGCCCTCGCCCTGGCCGACCTGCGAGCGTCCGGCGATCGCTCGGCTGCGGTTCAGGCCGCCATGCCGGCGGCGCTCCAGCAGTCGTACCAGCCCGCCCTGGCTTCCCTCGACCAGGCGAGCGCAGCCGCCCAGTCGCAGCAGCGGCCGGGCACGCAGTACACCGGCGTCGATCAGTTGAAGGCGATGCTCCAGGCCAACACGGCGCAGTCGGCTAGCACCGATCCGTTCATGACCCAGATGCGAGAGGCCGCTCTGTCCGAGCGTGGCGGGATGCTGCGCAACGCCGCTGGCCAGGCCGAAACGGCGCTCGACCAGCGTCTCCAGGACATCTACCAGAAGCAGTACGAATCGGAGTGGGGTTACGAGAACGACCTCGCTCACGCTATGGCCGGAGGCGGCGGAGGCGGAGGCGGCGGGGGCGGAGGCGGCGGAGGAGGCGGCGGTCGCCGTGGGGGCGGGGGTCGTAGCGGAACCTCGCAGGCTCGTAAGGACTTTCTCAACCAGACCAGGAACCTTGACGCTCGTGAGACTGCCAGCAAGATCGCAGCGGCCGAAGCTATGCGTGGTGCTGCGGCCGCTCGTATGCCGGCCCCGCCCTCGACCGGCAGCCGGCAGTACAGCCTTGTGTACGGAGCGCCGAAGAAGCGGACCACCGGAGCCGGCGGCCTCGTCTACCGGTCGTAACCGGCTAGCCTCGGGCCATGCCCGCCGGTGTCCGCCTGAACCCCGCCCTGGCCCAGTTCATGGCCCGGTCTCGGGCGGCCCGAGTCGCCCCGAAGTCGTACTCGTGGTTGAGCGCCAAGCCGAGGGCCGCTCCCGCTCGGCCGGCCGTTGCCCCGAGGCAGGTGCCGGCTCCTGCTCCTCGGCCGGCGCCCCCGTCCCGCCTGGCTGGCACCGAAGCGAGAGGCAAGGTCAGCGGCCAGTTGAAGCAACCCGCTCCGGTTCGTTCGCAGCGTGATACCGGGTTCAAGTTGGGGCTCGGCCAGGTCTTCAGGGAAATCGGCTCGGGCGTCACCGGCGCCTTTCAGGTTGGCGTATCGGCTTGGCCCGGCGGCCAGCGGTCAAGGCTGCCCGAGGCCGGGCTGAGCATCGCTAACTCGCTTTCGGGCACGATCAAGAATGCTGTGCCCGACGTCAACTTCGACCTGGGCGCTGTTGGCCGGAGCGGCGGAGGGGGGCCGCAGGGTCAGCGTGAAGACGCCTCGTTGAGGGAGCGCTACACCGACCTGTCCGAGCAGATCATCGGCGAGGGTTACCGGCCGCAGGACTTCGGCGAGAAGATGGCGGAGAGAGGTCTGCTTCCCGCCCTGGTGGAGGACGTAGGCAATACGGCCATCGTGGCCGGCGCTGGCAGAGTCGCCCTGACCGGTGGATCCAGACTCGCCGCTCGTGCCGGCGCTACTGGTACCGCCGGTCGTTTGGAGAGCGCTGCCTCGGCGTTGAATCGTGTCGCCCATCCGTACCAGACCGCAGCCCGAACCGGGTCGGATTTGGCTATCGCCGCAGCCAACAGGGTTCGACCGGGTGTGGCTATCGAAAGCGCTGCCCGTGGCGCTCGGGCCGGTCAGGTCATAGCTGCCGCTGACGGGTTCACCCCGGCCGGTGACGAAGCCGCACGGGCGCTCAGCGCCGCCGAGCGTTCCAGTCCGAGGGCTGCCCCCGGCATCACCAAGGCCGAAGCGATCGACCCCGGCCGTATGGCGGCGGGCAAGGCGGCCGTCGCCCGTACCGTCGAAGCGGCCAGGGCGGCCGTGCCGGATCCTGAGACAGCTACACTCGGGTCCGCACTTGCCAACCGTCCGCCCGCCCCGTGGGCACGAGCTATCACCTCGAAGCTGCCCGACCCCGTCAACCGAGCCCTGGCCGTCGCAGCGCCGATGGTCCGCCGGCATCGGCTGAAGCAGGTCGCCGCCGACCTGGGCCGCAACGTCCGCATGGCGCAGCGCATCGCCCAATCCTCCCGAGCCGTTGTCGATTCTCGGGTCGCCGCTGAGAAGATCATGGCCGCCGTGCCCGAGCTAGACCGCTTCGCTATCTCTCGCATCGTCGGTGAGGAGATCAGCGCACGTCTCGATGGGACCGATTGGTTCGAGTCGGTCATCAGGGACGGCGGCAGCCCCGAGGCGGCCATGGCGCTGCGGGGCCAGGCTCGTCGTGGCTTCGTCGGACTCAGCCAGGCCGTCAAGGACAAGCTGGGGCCGGAACGCCTGGCCGCTCTGGAGCAGACGCTCGACGCCGCAGCAGAGACCTGGCGCATGGAGCGGCAGTCCAACCTCCAGCAGTTGATCGCTGGCCGCAAGGGTGCGCTCGGCGTCGAGGACGCCATTCTCGAAACAGATGCTCCACTTATGACCGGTAGGGATTTGAAGCGGTTCAACCGGGCACGGCGGGACATGCGTCGGGCGGCCGAGTTGCGCAGGCGAGTGCCGGACGAGCGCCTGGCTCTTGACGCCAAGCGGGTCAAGCTGGAAGGCGTCATCGAGACTCGTCGTGGGGCGGCGGCCGATTTGCGCCGTAGGCTCGACGAGGTGTCTGTGCGGGTGTCCGAACTACATCGCCCGGTCCCGCCCGGCGTCCGCAACATGGACCGTACTGTTCAAGCGATCATCGCCGACTTCGTTGAGAACGGCGGGACGACCTTTGACGTCGGCACCGGTCAGGTCTCCTACGCCGACGCCGGCTACGCCGTGGGCGGGATGGTGGGCGGCGGCCGGGACCTGTTCGACATTCCGGCCGACGCCTTCGCTATCAACGCCGAGGCACTGCTGAAGGAAGTCATTCGTGACAACATGGAGGTCTGGTACCACCCCGACGCTCGGCTCGGGTTGTGGGGTTACACCGACGACAACGGGATCGCCCGAGTGGCCGGTGATGTCTCAACGACCGTCGAGAACCGGGAGTTGGCGATCCTCATGGGCGAAGCCCGGGGCCAACAGGCGCTTTACGACATCGCCGAGGGTGGCGATCTGACGCTGTCGGGCAACCCCGACATGCAGGCGCTCGCCCGCATCTACCACAACGAGGCCATGAAGAACCCGACGTCGTCTCCGCTCCTGCGTGTGTGGCGGGAGGCAGCCGATGCAGCCAAGGAGGCAGGCATAGGTGCTCAGGCGGCCGACGAGGTGATGCAGGTTTGGATGAACTGGGACTACGGGATGCACGCCTCGAAGGGCACGCCGCTCGGGACCTTCTTCAAGAACGCCACGGTCGAGACCGGAACCAACCGGCCCAACGCTGAGTTCCTGGCCCAGACCGTGCTCAACCTCTCCGTCGAGGAGGCGACCAGCAGGGCGCTCGGCACGCTGTCGTCCAAGGACGTGAGCGACAGCCTGGCCTGGTACTACGACTCGCACGACTACGTCGAGGCGCTGTACCGGGGCAAGCCGATGACTTTGCTTAACGGCACGGTGCGGGACTCGGCCGACGTCTTCTACGATCTGCTGGCCGCCACTTCCGTCATGGCGAATCCGAAGCAGAACCTCGGGCGGGCCATGATGGCCGTCGCCAACATGAGCGACTTCCGCAAGGGTCAGGCCAACGCAATGGCAGCGGCCAAGGCTTTGATGAAGCGCCTGGAGACCACGCCCCCTGGCCGGGGTCCGACTCCCCGTGGCTTCGCCACGACCGAACTCGTCGCCCAGCGTTTCGTAGACATTCCCGAACTGCGGGCGCTCACTGAGTCGACGAGCATGATCGCCTCCCCGAAGCAGAACGTGGTTGACATTCTCACCGGCACGTTGCGTATCGACGAGGCGACGACCGCCGACATCTCCCGCCTGCCCGAGGCGTGGACCGGAACGAACAAGGGTTTGGGTGACGCCAACCTCCCCCGAGAGGACGTCATGCGTCACCTGGAGGCGGCCGGCGATCCGGCAGCCATCGAGGCGTACAGACAAGTAGCCGCCATGCACACGGAGATTCTGGACAAGAGGGGCATGGTCAAGGCGTACCAGGAGGCTGGCTACACCCCAGCGGACGCCAAGCGGATGGCTGGACTTAGCCGGGGGGCTGACTTGGCTCGGGACACCCGTACCGTGTTGGCCGAGGAGGCCAGGCTGCGGCGGGAGGTGCCTGCGATCCACGACGCCTATGAGGCGGCCATCATGGAGTACCACGGCTCGAAGGCGCTCGCCAAGCTGCGCTCCTTCCGGGACAACCTCGCCCGCCCGGCCGAGAGCACGACCGTCACTCTTGACACCGTCATGGCCAACCTGTTCGGCATCGACGGCACCGACTGGGCCGGCGGGGGCACCTACGGCATGTACGCCTGGGACATACGGGAGGCGGCTGCCAAGTTGTCCGCTCAGTTCGGACGGGACGTGCGCCCGCACGAGGTGCAGGCGCTTCTGTGGATCTTCGCCAAGCAGGAGGTCGGCCGGCAGGATTGGGGTCGATTCCTGGCTCACCACGACTTCGCTCTGGACGAGATCGCTCAGGGCATCTCTGAGGGCCGCCGCATCGACGATCCGCTGCGGGACTACTGGTCCGAGGAACTCGATTGGTCCGAGTCCGCCCAGCGGATCCGTCAGGAGCGTCAGGTTGTCCAGGCCAAGGTGCGGGACTACGCCCGCCACGGCGAGGAGGTGCCGGGGGACCTGGCGGCCGAGTACGCCCGGCTTCAGTCGACCGATGTCGCCAGCCCGATCGAGGACACCGTGGTCACCGCCATGGATCGGGAGAACATCGCCGCCCTGCCCGAGGGGGATGACGTTTACACGGCCGAGAACCGATTCCAGGTAGCCGACGACTCGAAGATCCTCGGGCAGAAGTTGGACTCCTACAATATCTGGCAGGACGTGTTCGCCAAGATCCAGGAGGCTGTAGTCCGAGGAGATGGCGCCGAGGCCACCAGGCTTCTCAACGACTACGCCGCCGGCTGGCGCTCGAAGTTGCTCGGGCCGTCCGGGGGCTCGATGGCGGTCGAAGGTATCCGCTCAATGACCGAGCCCAGCACTAGCCAGGCGCTGGCCGCTGCCCGGTTGAAGTCCAATCGGCTGCGCAACGTGCCACCGCCCAACGAGGTCACCAGCCTCCCCGAGCGGGGATCCATCGGTGAGCTACACCAGGCGTTTAACGAGAAGCTGCTAGGCGCCATGGTCATGCCCAAGGGCAAGGACGCCCGGCTGGTCGTGCGCCTGTTCCAGGACGCCAACCTCGGCACGCTCACCCACGAGGGCGCTCACCTCCTGCGACAGTTGCTTCCTGACGCAGACGTTGCTCGTTTGCACAAGGTCTACCCCGGCCTAGTCGACAAGGGCATGACCGCCCGCAAGCGCCTGGCCGAGGAGAACTTCGTAGGCGGACTCATGGGCTACCTGTCCAGCCGAGGCACGCTCGTGTCCGCTCGGGGTGGACTCGACAACGTCTTCCGCAAGATCGCCGCCAGTCTGGAGCAGACCTACGGACCCATGCTTAACTCCGTGCTCGGCGAGGCGCCCGAACCTATCCGTCAGTTCTGGGACGATATGTTCGCTCCGCCGACCGAGGCCGGCGAGATGCTGCGTTCGCCGTTGGCCGGCCAGATGCCTCACCCGGTAGAAACGAAGCGCTATAGGTGGGAGACCGAATTCGAGTCCATGCAGCGATCTCGACAGCTTGGCGAGGCCCGCCAGATGCGGGAAACCTTGGGCGTCAAGATCGCTCACCAGCAAGCCATGATCCGAACCCTGGAGAAGGGCCAGGTGCGCATCCTCGACGCCATGGACGGACTTACCCGTTCCGAGGCGGCCGCCGCTCGTCTGGAGCGGGGAGCGCAACGTTCGATGGCGACGCTCGACAGGCACCTTGTGAATCGCCGGCCGGCCGACGCCGCCTGGCAGCCCATGTACGACGCTTGGCACACGCTCATGGAGGAAGCCCGCCTCGACGAGACGGGCGTGATCGCCGACATGCTTCAGGACGTCCCCAAGACCTTCGTCGAGGTCATCCAACTCGCCACCGAGCGGGGCTTCCGGCCGACCCACCTGAAGGACGTCACTTGGGCCAACGCTCAGGGCACGCTGTTCGGCAACCTCGGGCTTGGCAAGCGGGGCATGGAGAACGCCGTCGAGGCAGGCACCCGTAAGACTCGCACCGGCGCCCTCGTCAAGCAGGGAGCGGCCGACCGATCCATCGAGGCCCTGGCCTCGGCCGTGGCCGAGGTGGCTCACGAACGCCAGACCAACGCCCTCATCGACCACATCGAGGATTCCTACGCCAGGCCCATCGACGCCAACGCCGTCATCCCTCCGGGCTGGGTGGCGTGGGATCCTGAGCGCACCTGGATGCTCACCGGGACCGAGGCGTCGCCCACGGCAATCAAGGAGATCACCGGCCAGAGCACGAAATACATCGTGCCGAAGGAAATCAAGACGGCGCTGCGTTCGATGAGCCGGGAGTACGACCACTGGGCGTTCCGCATGATTACCCGTCTGACCAGCCCGTGGCGTACTTTCGTACTGACCCTCAGCCCGAGGTGGTACGTCAACAACCTGTTCGGCAACACCATGCTCGCCACGGCCGAAGGCGTCCGTCCCCGAGATTGGTTGTCGGCCTGGCGCAAGTACCGCAATGGCACCATGCCGCAGGAAATCGTCGGCCAGTCAATTACGTCCTTCGAGGGAGGCCAGGGCACGATCCTGAATCGAGGCGTCGGCTCGACCGCTCGCCGGGAGGGTGTTCGTCCGGCGGCCACCGAACTGCGGGCACGGGTGACCCGCCTGAACGAAGTGGTCGACGAGTTCTCTCGTACCGCCGTCATGGACCGAGCGATGCGCACCGGCGCCACGAGAGAGGCCGCCCTGAAGCGGGCCTACGCCGCCCTGGTCGACTACGGCGACCTGGGTCCGTTGGAGCGAGGCTTCATCCGCTCTGTGCTGCCCTTCTACGCCTGGCAGAAGGGGATGGTCAAGTTGATCGCCCGCTTCCCCGCCGACCACACGATAGCGACCGCTGTGATGATGCAGTTGGGCGTCATGCACGAGGAACTTCTGAAGGACCAGTTCGCCGGCCAACTGCCCCGTGCGTACGAAGGACTCGTGCTGGCTGGCGATCAGGGCTACAACACTCGGTCGTGGAACCCCTTCCTCGATGCTGGCTCGCTGACTACCCCCCACGGGATCGCCGATGCCGTCAACCCCTTCGTTGAAGCGATGGTGCGAGCGATGCTTGGGGCGCCAGATGGCGGCTTCGTCGACCAGTACCAGATGAACGCCACCGGCGGAGCCATGCCGGAGACCGACCCGATCTCTGACATCCTGGAGACCATCCGCAACGTGCCGCTCGTACGGCTCGGCGAACAGGCGATCACCGGCCAGGACGTGTACGGCCAAGACCCTGGCCTGAAGGACGCCCTCACTCGCTTCATGGGTGCGCCCCGGGTGTACTCGGAGGAGGAACTGACGGCTATTCGGGAGCGGGTGATGAAGGCACAGTCTCGTCTCAACCCGAAGTCGGACAAACAGAAGGCTAGGGAGGAAGCTGCTGCGAAGGCGGCTCGGGACAAGCGAGAGGCTGAGGCTGCAAAGAAACGGGCCGAGAAGGCCGCTGGTGCAACTGACACCCCCGATGAGCCCGCCTCAGAGCCGGTGAGGGATCCCGATACCGGGCAGTTCACCACCCAGGAGGAACTGGATGCAAAGGCGAAAGCGAGGGATCGCATGCCTCCTATTCAGTATCCAGTGCCCTGATAATCTGGGCTAATCATGCCCAACGGACCTAATACCGACCTCTACGTCTCCCTTCGAGACCACTTCGACGCCCGCCTAGCCGAACTCGATCGCCGGCTCACCGACACGATCCTTGACCGTGACGCCCGAGTCCTGATCGCCATGACGGCCGCCAAGGAGGCGGTGGACAAGGCCGAGCGGGCAGGGACGATGGCGGCCGGGGCCGAGCGGGAGGCGACCGAGAAGCGTCTGGCCCTGCTCAACGAGTTCCGGGCGCAGCAGGCCGACGAGGCTCGCAAGTACGCCGAGCGAACCGTCGTTGCTCAGCAAGTGTCCGCCATCGAGGAACGACTGAGCCGCAACGAGAACGGACTCACTTCCCTGTTGGCCACCAATCAGCAGTTTGGCGACATGGAGAAGCGCCTGGCCCGGCAAGAGTCGCTCGTCGCCAGCCTTCAGGGTCGGGCGCTCGCCCTGGCCGGTTTCGGCGCCCTGATCGGCGGCACGGTGGTGGGTCTGCTCATCCGGCTCATCGGTGTGTAGGCTGTCAGCATGAGTGTTGCTCAGATCATCACCTTCCTGAAGCGGGTCAAGAACGAGGTGCCTGCGGCCACGGCTGTGGCCCTCGGTGCTATCACCGCCGTCCTGACCGTCCTAGAGACGCTGCCTCCCGAGGCAACCGTGGTCGGCGCTGTAGGTACCGTGCTTCTGGCGCTCGTGCGCCAGTTTGTGTCCCCCGCCTTCCCCGAGGGGGCGCAGAAGGCCGTCGAGGTCGCCGCTAGGGCCGAAGTCGTGGCCCTGAAGCAGTTGGCCGGCGAGGGCGACGCCACGGCCCAGGAAGTCCTTGACCTCCTAGCGGCCAACGAGCCCTCAGTCCTGTAGGAAGGTACCGCCCGCTGGCGCAGACGCCCGGCCGGTACAACCGGACGCAGATTCCGTAGAGGGCCACACAGCGCCCGGTTCTGCACTTGCCCCCCTAGGCCAACGGCAGAGCCACCGGTCTCAACAACCGGGGATGTGGGTTCGAGTCCCACGGGGGGTACACTGATACGCAGTCGTGCGGGAATCAGGTCAGATGGCCTGGGGTTCATATCCCCGGAGCCGGTGGGTTCGAGTCCCCCTCCCGCCACCAACTTGAAGGAGGCGCCCGGTGACCGCACTTCGGCCTACCCAATTGGAGGCTCTGCACTTCCTCATCGAGGGGGGCCGTTGCATCTACGGTGATCCGCCGGGCACCGGCAAGACGGCCGTAGGGCTCAGCCTGGCGGCACGCACCGGCGACCGTACGCTCATCGTTGTGCCGGCGAACGTCCTACTTCACTGGACCAGTGAAGCTGAGGCGTTTACACCCGGCTACCCCGTCGCCATGTACCGGGGCTCGCACACGCTGAAGCAGCGCCGAGTCGCCATCGAGTCGTGGCTGGACAACGGCGGCGCCCTGGTGACTAACTACGAGGCCGTGCGCAGAGACGCCGACATTCTGAAGCACGCTGCGTTCGCCCAGTTGATTCTCGACGAGGCACACCGAATCAAGGGTCGGCGCACGCAGACCACCCTGGCCGTAGCAGGACTCGCCCGCAAAGCCCGATACCTGACTCACATCACCGGCACACCCGTGATGAATCGGGCCGAGGAACTCTGGTCGATGCTCAACATGATCGACCACCGGGCATACCCCTCGTACTGGCGTTGGGCTGAGGAGCACTTCTACGTCGCCCTGCGGCATTTCGGCACGAGTCCTCGGCCAGTGCGGGTCGTCGGCAAGCTGCGGCCGGGGGCCGAGGAAACCGTCCGTGCGCAACTGCTCGGGCGCCTACTCATTCGGCCGCTGGCCTACCTCCTGCCCGAGCTAGGTGACGAGCCGATCGTGTCAACCTTGCGCATCGAGTTGACGCCGGCCGAGCGTCGGCAGTACGACCAGATGGCGAAGCACGGCTGGACCGAGGAGACCTTCGCCGAGGGCATCGAGGTGGCCGACCTGGAGATCGCCAAGCGTACCCGGCTCCTGCAACTCGGCTCGGACTGGGGCGGCCTGCTGCCCGACAAGGGCCTGGGTTCTAAGGCCAAGGCGGCCGTCGACCTGGCCGAGGACATCGGCCGGCCGGTAGTCATTCTGACCAAGTACCGGGCGACCGCTCACCGCATCGCCGAGGCCATCGACGACTCTCGTGTTTACACGGGCGGCATGCGGCCGGAGGCTCGGGAAGACGCCCGACTTGACTTCGTCGCCGGCCGCTCGCCGGCTCTCGTCGGCACGATCGCCGCTCTCGGCACCGGCGTTGATGGACTCCAGGGCACCAGCCGGGACATGATCTTCGTCGACCTGGACGACGTCTACGACGTCAACCGCCAGGCCATCGGTAGGCTGTACCGCTCGGGGCAGACCGGCGCCGTGAATGTCTGGGTGATTGCCGCTGCGGACACCTACGATCAGGTGATCGCCAAGGCCAACGCCGAGCAGCGTGACGTCAAGGAACTCCTGACCGGGAAGCCCTGGCAGGACCTAGTGAAGGGCAACGCATGAACGTTGGACAGTTGAAGAAGGCCCTGGCTTCCATCCCCGAGGAGTTCGACGACGTCCCTGTCGTCGGCAACTGGGGGTACGAGTGCGAGCAGGAGGAGGCGACCGGCGCTGAGATTGACTGGACCTACCCACCCTTCGGGTCGGCCTGGCCTGAGCGGGCTGACGGCCAAGTTCTCGTTTGGAGGCTGACATCATGAACGACACAATCGGATTCTCTGAAGTGTCCACCCTCGCCCAGTGCGAGGAGAAGTGGGGCGCCTTCTACGGCCGGGTTGAGGAGGGCGACGACGGTGAAGGCTTGCGTCGGGGTACCGCTTTCCACGAGTTCCTCGGCTACTGGTGGGACGGTGCTTTCATTTGGCAGCCCGGCGGGCCGGCATGGACGGTATGGACCCCGAGCGTGGATCTCAGCCGGCGAATGACCGTCGAGGAGATCGAGCACGTCCAGTGGTTGGCATCACGGTTTCTGGCGCATTACGGCACCGACCCGAAGGCCAGCACTGGCCTCAACCTCGTGGCGACCGAGTTGGAGGGGCGCATCCCCAGCCCGGTGCCCGGCGTCGACTTCACCTTCCACATCGACCACGTCGGCGAGGACGATCAGGGGCGGCTGTGGGTCGTTGAAGACAAGACCTACGGTAGCAGGCAACGGCTGAAGCTGCTTCAGGTCTCGCTCCAGGAGACGCTGTATGTCTACGGCGCCTCGATGCTGCTCGAACGGCCGGTCCACGGCGTCATGTTCGAGGGCGTTTACACGCAGCGCTGGAAGCCGACCTATCCGACGCAAGCCGAGATGATGGAACGAATCGCCGTCGAGTTGGAGGGCAAGCGGGCCATCACGAAGAAGGACCTGCGCCTTGTCGCCAAGGACAGCATCGAGGTCATGAAGGCCGCTGGCGAGGGCATCGAGCGTCCGCCGGCCGAGTCCTTCGACCGCCGTTGGGTGGATCGTTCGCCCGAGCAGATCGAACAGGCGCTTAAGGTGGTGCGTGAAGTCATCATGCGCCGAGCCAATCTTTCTCACGGTGATCGCATCCCCATCCCGAACATCGGCCAGCACTGCGGCTGGTGTGGCGCTCGGGCGGAGTGCTGGGGCAAGCTGCTCGGCACGGACGGCGAGGACTACGGCTTCATCGCCATGGACGAAGACGAGGAGGAGTAATGAAGGGCCACCAGATTCCCGACACGGTTGAGTGCCGTTACTGGCCGCTGAACTCGCCGCCGAGTGACGAAGAACTTCTTGGCCAGTTTGGCCCGGACGCCATTCTGTTCGTTGTGGGCGACGGCTGGTACGGCCTACGCCAGGAAAGGCTGTGAGGTCGTACGCCTGGCGAAACGACTTCGACTGGCTGGAGTGGGCAGCGTGTCGAGGCGCCCCGCCGGCCATCTTCTACGAGGACACGGAGGACGACGATGGGAACCCCAACTCGGCCGGCGTTGCTGTTGCCCGAGCGGTTTGCGCTCTTTGTCCTGTCCGTTACGAGTGTGCTGATCATGCACTTCACGAGGAGAAAGGACTAGCCGTGGATTCTCTCGAAAGGGTGGGTATCCGGGGCGGTCTCACGCCTGCGCAGCGCTGGAGTATTGAGAAGCGTGGCGGGCTGAAAGGTGCAGACCCGCTCGACCTCATCGCCGGCACACAGAACGGCCGCTCCGTACCGCCCATCCCTGACGAGGGCGACCGCTGGAGCCGACATCACACCACCCTCGCTCACAAGGTCTTGCGCTGGCTCGCCGTCAACGTTCCAGAGGGTGGTCGAGTACCGTCGCAGACAGCGGTTTGTGAAGCCATCCCCTGCATGCCGGGGCCGCTCCGGATTGTCCTCGACGCATTCGTGGCGGACGGCACGCTCGATCTTCACGGGCCGCCTGAGCGCAAGGTGGGGGACAACGGCCACACTCGATACTACGTGCGGAGGCGCCTGCCGGGGGCGGTAGCATCGTGGGTACCGACCCACCTACGTCAGTCGAATGGAGATCCATGACTGGAGTACCTGTCCTTCGGGACGAACCCACCCCTGTGGTCCGCAAGCGGCCTCCTATCCGAGCGTGCATCTACGCCGAGAAGGGTGTAGGCAAGACAGCCCTGGCCTTGACGGCCAGTCGCCCGCTCGTCGTTGACACCAACTTCGGCCTTGAAGGCGAGGCGGTCCCGGAGGATCTTGACGCCCTCCAGTGGACGCCGGACGAGTACCCCGACCTGGCTTCGCTGTACTTCGCCATGAAGTCCAACGACCGGGACCGTGACACCTGGGTCATCGACCAGGTCGACTCGCTCAACGCCTGGCTGATTCGCCAGTCGGTCATGACCTGGGCCTCGAAGTCTCGGGAGCCCGGCGCCGGCATGGTCAACATCGGCCAGGGCGTCGCCGAGCAGCGGGACTACCTGGCTGCGGCCACGGCCCTGCACGACTTCCTCCTGCTCCTCGCTCGCTCGGGCAAGGACATCATCCTCCTCGCCCACACGCTTCAGCCTGACCCCCAGAAGGGCGAGTACAAGCGAGGCCCGGCCATGAACGCAGCCAGCCGCAAGGAGGTCGAAGACTGGGCCAACATTTACGGCGAGTATCAGATCGTTCGTGTAGAAGGCAAGCCCGAGCAGCGTGTGCTTTCTTGGTTGCCTGACGACCCAACTCGGCGCACGGCCAACCGCTGGCGCTCGGTGCTGAAGTCATCCATGGTCAACCCGACCATCCCCAACATCAAGAAGGCCATCTCCCGGGCTTACACCAAGCCCACCCAACCGGCCGCCACGGCCAGAAAGGCAGACCAATGACCGCTCGGAATCCCAAGCCCGAGGATATGACCGACGACGAGGGCGTTGCCCCCGAGGAGGTCGAGGAGGATCTCGGCATCGCCGAGGGTGACGACTACGAGGCGCTCATCGCCGCCGCTCAGGCCAGCGTCGAGGATATGACCCTCGACCTGTCCGAGATGATCAAGCCCGTGCCGAAGGGCGTCTACGACCTGCGTTTCCTGGCGTGGGAGCCTGACGTGTCGAAGGAGGGGAAGCCCATGCTGAAGTTCACCTTCGAGGTGGTCTCCCCCGTCGAAGGCATCATGGGCCGGAAGGTGGTCAAGCGCTACATGCGCTCCGGGAAGGGCACGGGCTTCACCGTGGCGATCCTGGAGGCCATCGGCATCGGGATCGACACGGAGACCGGCCAGCCGGTCGGTCTGTCCGCCGAGGCGCTGAACAAGCAGCGGGGTACGGTCATCACAGCCGACCTCGACATCAAGAACGGCTTCAACGAGGTCGTCAATCCTCGGCCGCTAGGCTGAGCGAAGCGCCGGCCGGGGGTTCCCTCCTCCCCCCGGCCGGCGGCGCCGTCTAGGAGGGCTCCGAGGAGGAGTAGTGCCTGTTTACATTCCACTTCGACCGGGTGAGAAGACCCCGTCCGTCAACGGCTGGTCCTCCCCGGAATACCAGGGCGTCGAGCACAAGCCGGGCGACTGGCACGGCATGCGCTGCGACGGCCTGGTGGTGGTCGACTTCGACAGTGACGAGGCTCTCGCCTATGGCTCCGAGATGGATCGCACCTTGACGGTGCGGACACCCAGGGGGCTGCACCTGATCTACCGGCATACGCCCGGCTCCCCCGAGGGGCCGGCGGTCGGCGTCTTCCCTGGCGTGGACATTCGAGCCGGCCGAGGCTCCTACATAGTGGCGCCCGACGCCCCCGACCGGATAATACTCCACTCCATTCTGCCTGCACCCTTCAACCCCTCCTGGCTGCCTGCCGCTCGTTCTGGCCCGAGCGGAGTCAGCCAGGAGTGGGATCGTGTCGGCGAGGGCCGGCGCAACAACACCCTGGCCGCCGTGGGCGGGGCGTTGCGCAAGCAAGGCGCCTCGGCGACGGCCATCGCTCGTGCGCTCGTCGTCCTGAACGAAATCCTCCTGGAGGAGCCGCTCCCTCGGGAGGAAGTCCTCCAGACTGCCGCTTCCATCGCCCGGTACGACCCGAGGCCCGACGTGGAGATCGTGCTGACGTGATTCACCTTCTCCGAGACAGCGAGGAACTTGGAACACTCGCCCAGGAAATCTCTCGCCTAGGGCCAGCGGATCACGTCGCCATCGACACGGAGACCTTCCACCGAGGCGACGGCAAGATCGGAGACAAGCCCCGGACGTTCATGCCCTGGAACGGGGCGGAGATGTCCGGGCTCTCTATCTCCTTCGGCGTTGACGGCTACTACATCCCCGTTAACCATCGGCTGGGCCGACAAGCCGACCCCTCTGGCGTGCGGTGGGTGATCGAGGCGCTCAACGGCACCCGGTCTCGACACGATATGCACCATGCCCAGTACGACTGGGCGATTCTGGAGCACGACACGGGCTTCAAGCACCGGTGGAACACGAACGACACCATCACTCGGGCGTGGCTGGACGACGAGAATCGGCCCAAGGGGCTGAAGGATCTGTCCGACCTGTACCTCGGCGGCAACAGCCGGGCCGAGAAGAAGGCCCTGGCCGAGATCATGGGACGGCCGACTGTCACGGAGATGAAGGACCGGATCAAGGCCGAGTATCCTGAGATGCCCGTTATGAAGTGGGTCCAGCCGAAAGCTAGGAGTGCTGCAAGGGATCTCTCCTGGGGTGACCTGTATCCGGAGGAAATGGCGCCCTACGCCGGCACCGATGCGACCGATACGTACGCTCTGGCCGAATATTTCGGCACGACGTGGACGACCACGATGGCTCGGGAGATGCGGATTCAGGAGGTGTTGTACCGGATGCGCCAACGGGGGATCACCCTCGACCCGGAGCGTCTGGAGCGGGCCGGCCGGGAGTACCGGATCGCCGCCGATCGAATCCAGGCCAAGTACCCCGACTACGAACTGGGTCGAACCTCCGAGATCATCCGCCTCGTTTACACGGACCTGGGCCTACCGGTGCTGGAATCTTCGCCCAAGACCGGCGTGCCTTCGACCGCCCGCAACGCTCTCGAACTGTTGCCTGCCCACCCGGTGATCGAGGACGTGCTGGAGCACCGGCGGATGCTGAAAGCGCTCAACTCCTACGTGAAGCCGCTGTTTGAATACGACCGCACCTCAATGGACGGGCGAATCCACCCGGAGTTCAATCCAGTGGGCACCGTCACCGGCCGGCGGGCGTGTTCGCTGCCCAACCTCCAACAGATCCCGAAGGAGTCCACGTTGCCCGGCGTCCGGGAGTCATTCCGGCCGGCGCACGGGCTGGAACTGTGGGAGTACGACCTGGCCTCGGCGGAACTGTGGGTAGGCGCAGCAATCACCAAGGATCCGGCCCTGACTGCGATTCTTGTGGAAGGCCGGAACATGCACGAGGAGATGGCCTTCAAGTTGTTCGGCACGAAGGACCATGCCAGCCGCTTCTACACCCTCTCGAAGAACGTGAACTACGGCATCCCCTACGGCGCAGGCATCGAGCAGATCGCCCGTTTCTGCGCCAAGGCCGGCCTCGGTCCCAAGGAGGCGGCCAAGGTCGCCGAGGAGATCCTGACCGCCCATAAGGAGATGTTCGCCGGCTACCACCGGGCGACCAAGATCGTTGGCCGTACAGCCAAGCGAGTAGGCAAGGTGCCGCTTACCACGCCAGGCCGATATCGGCACGTCAACTCCCGCTTCGGCCAGGTGCCTGACTACGCCGTGCTCAACTCGCTCGTCCAGGGCGGGGTCGGCACGGTGATGGGCGACGTGCTGGTCGAGTACGAGCGGGCTAGGCCGGGCGAGTTGCTGCTGGAGGTTCACGACTCGTTCGTCATGGAATTGGAGCCCGGTCTCGGCACGGTGGTCCTCGACCTGCTCAACGCTATCCTGGTCGATGTCAACCCGTTCAGCCTTCCCCTCCGGTTCGAGGGCAAGCAATGGAGGTCCGCATGAAGGTCACCCAGCACGCCGCCTACGGACTCACCGAGTTGGAGGCCGATCTCATCTTCCTGAAGCAGAACGGCCGCTGCCGGATTTGCGGCAAGCGCTTCCGCCCTGGCCGGCCCCCGCAGGTCGACCACCACCATAAGACCGGCGCCGTCAGGGGGCTGCTGTGCGCCTACTGCAACACCACGATCGGCCTGCTGCACGAAGACGTCGCTTGGCTGCGTAAGGCAGCCGATCACATCAAGGTCGGCGCCTTCGTCGTTCGAGGCGTCGTCGGCCGGCCCGTTTACACGCCCGACTCCCCCGGCGCTGCCGGGCTACTCCACAAGGAGACATCATGATCGGTACCGAGACCCATTCCGGCACCAGGGTGAAGTACTACACCGGCCTATACCAACCTGAGCCGTCTTGCTCTACGGTAGGCCGCTCGTGCTACATCGCCGGTCCGATGCGGGGAATCCCGGAGTTCAACTTTCCGCTGTTCTTCCAGGCCCAGCACTACCTCGTTGGCGAAGGCTGGCACGTGCATAACCCGGCGGCGCATGACCTCAATACGGGCACTGTCTCGGTGGATGATCCCGGTTACGACGAGGGCGATATTGAGGGCTTGCCTCGTTTCAACCTGGAGAAGGCGCTGCGCTGGGACCTGGCCCGGATCACTGAGTCGGATGCCGTCGTGCTCTTGCCCGGTTGGGAGCAGTCCTCGGGCGTGGCGACCGAGTTGGCTGCGGCCAAGGCGTGCGGGCTGGAGGTCCTCTACTACTGCCCAGGCGATCGCCTGCTCGCACCTTATCTCTACGGCCAGCCTGAGTACGAGGCTCGGGCGCTAAGGGTTATGCAGAACTCGTTGCCGCCCGGTCAAGAGGAAGATATCCTCTGGTCCAGCACGTGGACCGATGGCTACGCCCCGGGCGAGGTGCGGTTCACGGATCCAGACACCGGCGGTGAGAAAGGCTCCAAGCTGGCCCGCTTCGATCTCATTCCGCCGGACGCTCTTTGGGAGTTGGCCGAGTTGTACGGTGCCGGCTCCGAGAAATACGAGGACCGGAACTGGGAGAAGGGCTACCCCTGGAGCCTGTCCATCGCCGCCCTCGGGCGCCACCTGGCGCAGTTCATGGACCGAGAGGACTGGGACGGGGAGACCGATAGCCGGCATATCATCGCCGTCACCTGGCACGCCCTTGCCCTCGCCACGTTCAGCATCCGTGGGCTGGGCACCGACGACCGCAGTAAGGTGCGGGGAGATGACTGACGACATTATGGCGAAGACCGTTCGGTCTCTCGCCACGGCCACGGCCACCGCTGACGAGCGCTGGAACGAGATCAAGCGTCTTCGTCGTGAGCTAGGCCATTCTGAGCAGGAAGTCGAGCGGCTCAACGCCAGGCTTGAACGATACGCCTACGTGCGTGCGGCCGACCTTCGGCCAGTGGCCTGGATCGCCAAACCCAAGTCGAAGCAAGTTCACGTCGCCACGCCAGTGCTCATGCTAAGCGACCTTCACCTCGACGAGGTGGTCGACCTGGACGAGATGGACGGTGTAAACGCCTACGACCGGGACATAGCCCACGGCAGGCTGGAGCGCATCGTCAACGGGGCGGCGGACTTGGCGAAGAACTACGTGAACGGGGTGTCACTTCAGGGGATCATCGTGCCCCTGCTCGGCGACATCATCACAGGCGACATCCACGACGAGTTGGCCCGGACCAATGCTGCGCCGGTGCCAGCAACCATCGTCCACTGGATGCCCGCCCTGGCCTCGGCGCTAAGGTACTTGGCTGACGAGTTCGGGGCGGTCCATGTACCGACCGTGGACGGCAACCACGACCGTACCTACAAGCAAACGCCGAAGAAGAAGCGGGCTGAGTCCTCGAACGCTTGGATCATTTACAACTGGCTCGCCGACACGGTGCGGGACGATCCTCGCATCACCTTCCAGATCAGCACCTCGGCCGAGCAACAGATGAAGGTGTATGACACCACCTTGTTGCTTTCGCACGGCGACTCGTTCCGCTCAGCCGGCGGGGTCGGCGGGCTCTATCCGAGCCTCTTGAAGTGGCTCCTACGCCGGCACGCCTTCTACGGGGCGGTCGGTAAGCCTTTCGATCTGGCGCTCATCGGACACTGGCACCAACTGCTTTGGGGCCAGGACTTCGTGGTGAACGGCTCGCTGAAGGGTTACGACGAGTACGCCAAGGACGGCGGATTCGGCTTCGAGCGCCCACAGCAGGCCATGTTCTTCATCACTCCTGAGAACGGAGTCGTTCAGCGGCTTCCTGTCTTCGCAGAGAAAGGCCAACGATGAGCGCCGAGGCCGAGTTGCACGAGAAGCTGGATAAGATCATTCAACTGCTCACTGAGATCGCCGCCG
>Ga0137427_10000082_pt1 | contig 48638 bp, 40 predicted proteins | sample EasRivERMZT700_2_FD_102309 | JGI IMG/M metagenome (GOLD analysis project Ga0137427, IMG submission 102309) | Soil microbial communities from meander-bound floodplain in the East River, Colorado, USA - East River MetaG ERMZT700_2 | ecosystem: Environmental > Terrestrial > Soil > Floodplain ...
GGCCGGCGCGATTCGCGGCGGACTTGAGCAGCGCCCGGAGGGCGAGCGATGAGGACGAGGACACGATGGCTCAATGACCTGAAGACTTGATCTTCTCAACGATCGCCGACGTCGACCAGTCCGCCTCGAGGGCAATGCGAACGACACGCCCACCTCGGGCTTCGACCGTGTCGCGGCCAACGATCTGGTCGGCGGCCCAGTCGGCGCCTTTCACGAGCACGTCCGGCTGAAGGCGCTCGACGATCGCGGCCGGCGTGTCCTCATCGAAGATGACGACGGCGTCGACGCAGCCGAGCGCCGCGAGAATCTCTGCGCGCTCGCGCTCCGGCGTCAGCGGACGAGACGGTCCCTTGATCGCCCGCACCGACCGATCCGAGTTGACGGCCACGATCAGCGCGTCGCCCTCAGCGCGCGCCGCCTCAAGGTACTTCACGTGGCCGGGGTGCAGCAGGTCGAAGACGCCGTTGGTGAACACGACCGCGCGGCCGCCCGCACGCTGCGACTGGACGAAGGCGATGGCCTCGGCGGGAGCGAGCACTGGCACGGTCAGATCCTCGCGCTACGTCTTCACGCTGACGCCTGACGAAAACTCCCAACGATGCCGGGGCCGGTACACGCCGACCTCCCGGAGGCGGGACTGCACCCGCAGCGTGTGCAGCAGGCGGTGGTAGTCGTACATCGCGCCCTCGCGCGAGTGGACCGCGACGTCGATCTTGTACGTCCCCGCGACGAGGTCGAGGCTGTCGATGATGAACGACACCTCCGCCGAGCCGCTCAGCGGCGCCGTTTTGATCTCGTCGATGTGGGTGTTCGTCCCGTAGACGCAGTCTCCCGACGCGTTGAACAGCGCGACGCCAAACACGACGTCCGCGACCGGTTGCCGCGCGGCAGCGGTGAAGCGCACCGTGAGCGGCTCACCGCTCTCGACCACCTGCACCGACTGGCCGGTCCGATCGAACATCGCCACCTGCTGAATCTCGACGAGCCCTGTGCCCCAGCGGCCCGGACCCGCGGTCGACGGATCCTCCGGCGCGGCTTGCTGGGCCCGCACGTCGGTGGTCGCGATGAACTTCCCTTCCTGCTTGCCGACCTCGGTGAGGTACGTGCTGATGACTCGCTTCGGCTCGCCGTCGGCCGTTTTCCGGCCCGCCTCGAGCAGCACGGCGTGATCGCAGAGCTGCTCGACGATGTCGAGCGAGTGCGTCACGATCAGGATCGTCTTGCCGCGGCGCTTGAAGTCGGCGAATTTGTCGATGCAGCGGTGTGTGAACCCGGCGTCGCCGACCGCAAGGACTTCGTCCACGAGCAGGATGTCCGGGTTGACGTGTATGGCGACCGAGAAGCCGAGTCGCATGTACATGCCGGACGAGTACGTCTTCACGGGCGCGTCGATGAAGTCCTCGAGCTCGGCAAACTCCACGATCTCGTCGAACCGCCGCTGAATCTCGCGCTTCGTCAAGCCGAGCATGATGCCGTTGATGAACACGTTCTCGCGGCCCGAGATCTCAGGATGGAATCCCGCCCCGAGCTCGATGAGCGCGGAGATGCGCCCTTGAATCGCCACCGTGCCGGACGTCGGCTTCGTGATCCCCGCCACGAGCTTGAGCGCCGTGCTCTTGCCGGAGCCGTTCCGGCCGATGATGCCGAGCGTCTGGCCCGCCGGCACGGCAAACGACACATCGCTCAGGGCCGTGAACGTTTCCTCGGGGCGGAGGTCGCGGATGAGACTGCCCGAGAGCAGCGCGCTCTTCAGCGTCGCAAAGTGGCGTCCGCTGAAGCGGCGATAGATCTTGGAGACGTGCGAGAGCTCGATGGCGGTGGGCGCGCGGCCGGCGCTCGCGGACATTACACCGCCTCCGCATAAGAATCGCGCAGCCGATCGAACACCCAGTAGCCGGCGAGAAACACCACGATCGAGAGCGCGCCGACCAGGAGCAGTCCCCGCGCGTGCGAGAACGGCGCCGGCGAAAACAGGATCTCCTGGTAGGACACCGCGAGATGGTAGAAGGGATTCAGCCGGTACACCCACTGCCACCGGCCCAGATCGACCATGCTGGCCGAGTAGACAATCGGCGTCGCGAAGAACCAGAACGTCAGCAGATTCGACACGAGGTCGCGCACGTCGCGAAAGTGCACGGTCAGCGCCGCGAGCAGCATGCCCAGGCCGGTGGTGAAGACGAACTGAATCGCGACCACCACGGGAAACCACACGAGATCGGCCACGTTGATCCGGTGGTCCCACCAGATGACGAAGAGCGCGAGAATCAGCAGCCCGACGAAGAAGTGCACCATCGTGGCGATCACGCACACGAGCGGCAATACCTCGGCGGGAAACAGCACCTTCTTGAGGAGATTGCCGGCGGAGATCAGCGAGACGGCGCATTCGTTCAGCGCGGTCGTGAACCAGGACCACGGCAACAAGCCGCAGAACAGGAATACGGGAAACGGTGTCGTGTTCGGATCGCGCGTGCCCGCCAGAATGGTCGAGAAGACGAACGAGTAGATCGAGAGCAAGAGCAGCGGGTTGATGAACGACCAGAACGCGCCGAGGACGGATCCGCGGTAGCGAGCTTTCAGGTCGCGGACGACCAGAGTCTGAATCAGCTGGCGGTATTGGACGAGCTGCGCGAGGTTATGCCACATCGACCGTCAGCAGTGCCACGGTGATGTTATCCGGGCCGCCGGCGGCATTCGCCGCGTCGATGAGGGCTCGGCAGAGCGTCGCGAGATCGCCGGACCGGCCGGCGATGGCTTCAATCTCCTCGAGTGGGACCACCCCGGACAGGCCGTCCGAGCACATCAGCAACCGGTCGCCGGATCGGACGTCGACCTCGGCGATGTCCACCTGCGGGTCGTCGCCGCCCGACAGCGCGCGGGTCACGACGTTCCGCCAGGGATGCCGGCGCGCATCGGCATCGGACAGCACGCCGGCACGAATCTGCTCACCGACCCACGAGTGATCTTGCGTCAGCTGCCGCAGTTTGCCCTCGCGCAGCAGATAGACCCGGCTGTCGCCGACGTGCGCGACCACCGGCTTGCCGCGGCTGGCCAGCACGACGGCCGCCGTCGTGGCCATGCCGCGCAGGGCGTCGTCGGTCTGCATCGCCATCGCGATCTTCCGGTTGGCGAGACGAAACGCCGCCAGCAGCCGGTTGCCGTCCAGCGTCAGCGCAGGATCGTAGGGAAACGGCCACGTGGTGTTGAGGTCCGCTTCGCGCGTGTCGTTGATGAAGTTCTCGATGACGTCCGCGGCAAGGTGCGAGGCGACTTCTCCGGCGGCATGACCGCCCATGCCGTCGGCCACCAGATAGAGGCCGAGGTCGGCGCGGGTGCAATAGGCATCCTCATTCGCCTCCCGGCGCAGACCCGGATCGCTCGCAACAGCCGAGGAGAAGGTGGTCATGACGCGTCAGTGGCGCGGACGTCTCGAACGCTCGGACACCTGCAACCGGGCGATGGCGCGCAACATCGCGATCCGCGCGCGCTCGAAATCGACGTCGGCCGTCGGCTTCTCGAGCCGATCCGCGGCACGACGCTTGGACGCATCCGCGCGCTGCGTGTCGATCTCCTCCGCCCGTTCTGCAACCTGCGCCAGCACCGACACCCGATCCGGCACGACCTCGACGAACCCGCCGGCAACGAACGCGTACTTGATCTCGCCCTTGACGCGGTACCACATCTCGCCGGCGGCCAGCGCCGCGAGCAGCGGCGCGTGGCCCGGCAGCACGCCGAAGTGGCCGTCCTCGCCCGGAATGCCGACTTCGTCGACCTCCTCGTGGACGATGGCCCGTTCGGGCGTCACGAACTCGAGACGCAGATGCTGCGGAATGCCGGCGGTCGCCATGGTTTATTGCTTCTTGGCGCGCTCGAGGACCTCTTCGATCGGGCCCGCGAGGTAGAACGCCTGTTCCGGAATGTCGTCGTGCTTGCCTTCCACGATTTCCTTGAAGCCGCGGACCGTGTCGGCAATCGGCACGTACTTGCCCTTGTAGCCGGTGAACTGCTCGGCGACGAAGAACGGCTGCGACAGGAACTTCTGAATCTTGCGCGCGCGCGTGACCGTGAGCTTGTCGTCCTCCGACAACTCGTCGATGCCGAGAATCGCGATGATGTCCTGCAAGTCCTTGTAGCGCTGCAGGATTTGCTTCACCGACTTCGCGACATTGTAGTGCTCGTCGCCGATGATGCGCGGATCGAGAATGCGCGACGAGGACGCCAGCGGATCGACGGCCGGGTAGATGCCCAGCTCGGCAATCGCGCGCGAGAGGTTCGTCGTCGCGTCCAAGTGCGCGAACGTCGTCGCCGGCGCCGGGTCGGTGTAGTCGTCAGCCGGCACGTAGATCGCCTGCACCGACGTGATCGAGCCCTTGCGCGTGGACGTGATGCGCTCCTGCAATTCGCCCATTTCCGACAACAGCGTCGGCTGGTAGCCGACGGCCGACGGCATACGTCCGAGCAGCGCCGAGACTTCAGAGCCGGCCTGCGTGAACCGGAAGATGTTGTCGATGAACAGGAGCACGTCCTTGTTCTCGGCGTCGCGGAAGTACTCGGCGACGGTGAGCGCGGACAGGGCGACGCGCGCGCGCGCGCCCGGCGGCTCCGTCATCTGTCCGTAGACCAGCGCGGCGCGTGACTTTGAGGAATCGTGCGGGTCGATGACGCCCGACTCCTGGAACTCGAGCCAGAGATCGTTGCCCTCGCGCGTGCGTTCGCCGACGCCGCCGAACACCGACACACCGCCGTGTTTCATGGCGATGTTGTTGATGAGCTCCATGATGATGACGGTCTTGCCGACGCCGGCGCCGCCGAACAGCCCAATCTTCCCGCCCTGCAGATACGGCTCGAGCAGATCGATGACCTTGATGCCGGTCTCGAACATCTTCAGCTCGGTCGACTGGTCGACGAGCGCTGGAGCCGGACGATGAATCGGCCAGCGTTCCTTCGCGACCACCGGGCGATCCGGAAAGTCGACCGGCTCGCCGAGGACGTTGAGCACGCGGCCGAGGGTGCCAGGACCGACCGGCATCGTGATGCCCTCTCCCAGATCGGTGGCCGTCATTCCTCGCTGTAAGCCGTCGGTCGGCTTCATCGCGACGGTGCGCACGCGGTTTTCACCCAGGTGCTGCTGGACCTCGACGATGATGTCGATGTCGTCCTTGCCGGCTTTGCCGGTGACGCGCACGGCGTTGTAGATCGCGGGCAGTTGACCGCCCTCGAACTCGACGTCCACGACAGGCCCGATGACCTGGACGACCTTCCCGGCATTGCTTGCTGTTGCGACTGCCATAGTCTCCGTCTCTCTCGCTACTTCGCGGCCTGCGAACCGGACACGACCTCGATGATCTCGCGCGTGATCGCGGCCTGGCGAATCTTGTTCATCGTGAGCGTCAACGATCCGATCATCTCGGTTGAATTGCGGACGGCTGCGTCCATCGCCGTCATCTGTGCGGCGTAGAAGGCTGCATTCGATTCCAGCAGCGCCCGCAGAACCTGCGCTTCGACGAACTGTCGCAACAGGACGGACAGAATCCGCTCCGGCGACGGCTCGTAGATGTAGTCCACCGACGCGGCGGCCTTCTCGGCCGGATCGCTGCTCGTCATCGACGGCAGCGGCAGCAGCGGCTCGACGACGAGCTTCTGCTGAATCACCGACTTGAACTCGTTGTAGACGAGATAGACGCTGTCGACGCGACCCGCGATGAAGTCGTCCACCGCCGGGGCGGTGATGACCTCGGCCTCGGCAAACTTGATGACCTTCGGCAGGTTGACGTGATCGAAGCGGACCGGCATGCCGCGCCGGCCGAGCAGATCGCGTCCTTTGCGTCCGACGAGCCCGAGCGACACCGGCCGCCCGGGGTGTTCACGCAGGAACGCCCCGACGGCCTTGATCACGTTCGTGTTGAAGCTGCCGCACAACCCGCGGTCCGACGTGAGCACGATCAGCATCGTCGCGCCTGTGTCGGCGCCAGGCCGGCGCGCCAGCAGCGGATGCGAGGCCGGGTCCACGCGCGCGGCGATGCTCGCGAGCACGCGCCGCGCTTCACGCGCGTACGGCCGCGTCGCCACCACGCGCTCGTGCGCGCGGCGCAGCTTCGACGCGGCGACCATCTTCATGGCCTTCGTGATCTGCTGCGTCGACTTCACGGCGCGGATGCGCCGGCGCATGTCAATGAGTGATGGCACTTAGTGATTACCCCGCTCGCGGTGTCCGCTCTCTTACGCCACGGTTGCCGCGAACTGCTTCGCGTAGTCACCGAGCGCGTTCTGCAACCCTTTCTTCACGTCGTCGTCGAGCACCTTCTTCTCGGCGATCGCGGCCAGCACGGCCGGGTGCTGGGCGCTGAGGAAGGCATAGAGGCCGTCCTCGTACGCGCGCAGCCGCTCGACCGGCACGCTGTCGAGATATCCATTCGTGGCCGCGAAAATGATCGCGACCTGGCGCTCGACCGGCAGCGGCTGATACTGCGGCTGCTTGAGAATCTCGGTGAGCCGCTTGCCGCGGTTCAGCTGCTTCTGCGTGGCCGGATCGAGGTCACTGCCGAACTGCGCGAACGCCGCGAGCTCGCGGTACTGCGCGAGATCGAGACGCAGCGATCCTGCGACCTGACGCATCGCCTTGATCTGCGCCGACCCGCCGACGCGCGAGACGGAGTTGCCGACGTTGATCGCAGGACGGATGCCCTGATTGAACAGGTCGGACTCGAGGAAGATCTGCCCGTCCGTGATCGAGATGACGTTCGTCGGGATGTACGCCGACAAGTCGCCGGCCTGCGTCTCGATGATCGGCAGCGCCGTCAGCGAGCCGCCGCCCAGCTCCTTCTTCAGCTTCGACGCGCGCTCGAGCAGACGCGAATGCAGGTAGAAGACGTCGCCCGGGTACGCCTCGCGGCCCGGCGGACGACGCAGCAGCAACGAAATCTCGCGATACGACTGCGCGTGCTTGGACAAGTCGTCGTAGATGCACAGCGCGTGGCGGCTCGAGTCGCGGAAGTACTCACCGATGGTGCACGCCGAGTACGGGCTGATGTAGAGCAGCGGCGCCGGATCGGAAGCGCCGGCGGCGACGACGATGGTGTATTCCATCGCGCCGGCATCGTCGAGCGTCTTCACGACCTGCGCGATCGTCGACAGCTTCTGGCCGATGGCGTTGTAGATGCAGATGACGCCGAGGCCCTTCTGGTTGATGATCGCGTCGACCGCGACGGCGGTCTTCCCCGTCTGTCGGTCGCCGATGATGAGCTCCCGCTGACCGCGGCCGATCGGCACCATCCCGTCGATGGCTTTCAGCCCCGTCTGGAGCGGCTCCTTGACCGGCGACCGATCGACGACGCCGGGCGCGAGGCGCTCGATCGGCATCGTCTTCGTCGAGTTGATCGGCCCCTTGCCGTCGATCGGCTGACCGAGCGCGTTCACGACGCGCCCAATCAGCTCGTCGCCGACCGGCACCGAGATGATCCGGCCCGTGCGCTTGACGATGTCGCCTTCCTTGATCGCCGTCGAATGACCCAGCAGCACGGCGCCGACGCTGTCTTCTTCGAGGTTCAGCGCGATGCCGAACACGCCGTGCGGGAATTCGATCATCTCGCCGGCCATCGTCCGCTCGATGCCGTGCAACCGCGCGATGCCGTCTCCGACCGACACGACGGTGCCGACCTCGGCGACGTCCACATCCACGGCGTAGTTGCCGATCGTGTCGCGAATGATCTTGGAGATTTCCTCGGCCTTGATTTGCATCTGCGATCCTCGTTGACCCTAGTTCTTTTCCAGCAGCAGCTGTCGCATTTTTTCCAGCTGGCGCGTGACGCTCGCGTCGTACACGGTGCTGCCCACGCGCGCGATGATGCCGCCGATGATCGACGGGTCGACGCGCGCCGTCAGCGTCACCTCGCTGCCGGCCGCGGCCGAGAGCGCTTTCGACACCGCCGCGCGACGCGCGTCGTCGAGCGGGATCGCGGTCACCACCTCGGCCGGCATCACCCGCCGCGCCGCCATCGTCCGCTCGGAGAATGCGGCCGCGATCTCCGGCAGGAGCGCCATGCGGTCGCGCTCGGCGAGCATCACGAGCAGCCGGCGCACCTCGGGAGACGTCGATGCCGCGGCCGCGACCAGCGCCTCGACCAACGCCCGCTTCTTCTGCGCCGGCACGGCCGGCGTCTCGAAGACCTTCCGCAACTGCGAATGGCCCTCGACCAGATCGCGGATGCCCGTCAAATCCCGTTCCGCCGATTCCAGACTGCCCTGCTTCCGGACGACGTCGAACAGCGCCGTCGAGTAGCGACGGGCCATCGTACGAGCCGTCATGAACCGGCCTCAGCGGCAGACCGGGGGTTCGGCGCACCACATGGGTGGAGGCGAAGGAGCGACATCACAGGGTGGATGACAGAAGCCGAAAAAGGTGACGAACCAAACGCAAATTTATACCACCTCGCCGCGATTTCCGGCAACAACGACGGCCCGCCAGGCGGCCGGACGACGCGAACGATCTCGCGGCGATTCGCGCGAAGGGAAACTACTCGAGGCGCATGCAGACGCCGTCTTCGTCACGTTCGGCGACCACGCCGATGACGTGGGCGGTCACGCCGCGATTGGTCAATTGCCCAACGATGTGCCCTGTGGACGAATGGTCCACGGCCATCAGCAAGCCTCCCGACGTCTGCGGGTCGTAGGCAATAAGCTGCATCTCGTCGCGCACCGACGGCGACACGCGGACGCGCGGTCCGAAGTGCGCTCTGTTCGTCTTGCTCCCGCCAGGGCTGTTGGCCGTCGCGAGGCTGAAGGCTCCTTCGAGGATCGGCAACGCGGCGGTGTCAATCACGAGCGTCACGCCGCTGGCCGCCGCCATCGCGCTGCCATGTCCCACGAGGCCGAATCCCGTCACGTCGGTGCACGCGCTCACCATGCCGCGCGGCAGACCACGCGCCACGGCCGCGGCTTCTCGATTGAGCGTGGTCATCGACTCCACGGCGCGCTCGATCTGGCGATCGGTTGCGCGGCCGAATTTCGCGGCGGTCGCGATGATGCCCGTGCCCAGCGGCTTCGTGAGCAGCAATGCGTCGCCCTTGCGGGCGCCGGCGTTGGTGAGCACGCGCGCGGGATCGATTTCGCCGGTGATGGCGTAGCCGAATTTGATTTCCTGATCGCTCACGGTGTGTCCACCGAGGAGCGCCACGCCCGCCTCGCGCAGCTTGTCCAAACCGCCACGAAAGATGGCGGAGATCACCTCGGGCCCGGGCCCATCTTTCGGCAGTGCCGCGATGGCCAGCGCCGTTCGCGGCTCGCCTCCCATCGCGTACACATCGCTGACCGCGTTTGCCGCGGCGATCTGGCCGTACAGGTACGGGTCGTCCACGATGGGCGTGAAGAAATCTACGGTCTGCACGAGCGCGGGACCACTGCCCCACCGGTACACACCCGCATCGTCACCGGTCCGATAGTCCACGAGGACGCGGTCGTCGTCGATGGGAGGGATGGCGCCCAGCACCTGGGCGAGCTCGCCCGCGGCGAGTTTGCTCGCTCAACCTGCGCAAGCGGCGTATTCAGTCAGACGCTTCTTCATAGCGAGCACCTCCTTTCGGCCGTTGGACACTGCGGTGCGGCGGACATGTCAGCGCGCGGACTTCGGGCCGGTGAGCAGATCGAACAGGCGCTGCAACTCCTGTTCGTTCGTGAACTCGATCTCGATGCGGCCGCGCCCGCCTTTGCGGCGAATGCGGACGGGCGTGCCCATCGCGACTTTCAGCCGCTCTTCGGCCGCGCGCGTGTTGGGATCCGAGCGGCGCGGTGGCGGCGGAATCGCGGGCGCCACTTCCCGGCGCACGAGCGACTCGGCGTCGCGCACCGACAGGCCATTCGCGACGATGTCGCGGGAAATCCGGCGCTGCGCGTGTTCATCGGTGAGCGCGACCAACGCGCGCGCGTGGCCCATGGACAGTCCGCCGGAGGCCAGCTCGTTCCGCACCTCGACGGGCAGACGAAGCAATCGCATGTAGTTCGCCACCGTCGCGCGGTCCTTGCCCACGGCGGTCGCGATGGTCTCCTGCGACATCTCGTGTTCATCCGTCAGCCGTCGATACGCCTGCGCCTCTTCGATCGGGTTCAGGTCGTCGCGCTGGACGTTTTCGATCAGCGCGACTTGCAGCATCTGGGAGTCGGGCACGTCGCGCACGATCACCGGCACTCTCAGGAGGCCGGCGCGCTGCGCGGCACGCCAGCGACGCTCACCGGCCACGATCTCGTAGTGATCGCCCGCGCGACGCACCAGAATCGGCTGAATCACGCCATTGGCGCGGACCGACTGCGTCAGTTCCTCGAGTCGTCGCTCGTCGATCTGCATGCGGGGCTGCCGCGGGTTCGGGACGATCAGATCGAGATCCAGCTCAGCGGGTCTCTGTGGATCGCGCTCGACGAGCCGCGGCGCCGGCGGCGCGTCAGGGATCAGCGCGCGCAATCCGCGACCGAGTGCGGGACGCTTTTCTGCCATGGGTCACTCCTTCACGCGGTCGGTTGCTGATCGCGCATCATGAACTCGTGCGCCAGCGCGACGTACGCTTCTGCGCCGCGCGAACGCGCGTCGTAGAGCGCGACGGGCACGCCGTGACTCGGCGCTTCGCCGAGCCGGATATTCCGGGGGATGACGGTCTCGTAGACGCGGGAGCCAAAGAATTCGCGGATGTTGGTGCTCACCTGCTGGCCCAGGTTCGTCCGGTCGTCATACATCGTCAGCAACACACCCTCGATCGACAGCGCCGGATTCAGCGCGGCGCGCACACGGTCGATCGTCGCCATGAGATCGGCGATGCCTTCGAGCGCGAAGTACTCGCAGTTGAGCGGCACGATCACGCCGTCGGAGGCGACGAGTGCGTTCAGCGTCAGGAGGCCAAGTGATGGCGGTGTGTCGATGAAGATGAAATCGAACTCGCGCCGAAGCGGGTCGAGGAAGCGGCGCAGCCGCTGCTCGCGCGCCAGCACCGTCACGAGCTCGATCTCGGCGCCCGTGAGCTGGCGGTCGGCCGGCACAATCGAGAGCCGCTCGATGTCGGTCGGCAGAATGAACGCGGTGGGATCCTCGTGGTTCCCGGTGATGGCGTCGTAGATCGTGCCGCCGGACGCCGCCTGCCCTTTCCGGCCGAGCCCGCTGGTCAGATTGGCCTGCGGGTCGAGGTCGACGAGCAAGACACGCTTCCCCTTCATGGCGAGCGAGGTGGCCAGGTTGATGGCGGTCGTTGTTTTGGCGACGCCACCCTTCTGGTTGGCGACAGTGATGACGCGGGCACTTAGATTGGTCATATGGCCAATGCCAATATCCTGATTCGGTTCAAACGAACGGACCATTCTGCCGCCGCGGGATCGACTCGTCAACGGCAGATGCACAGTGGTGCACACCGTTTTGAGCAGGACCGCGGGAGTCCAGGCAAGACCAGTCGAAGCGTTCCGGAGGAACGCCCGCAAGCGGCGGAGCCGCGGCGAGGAACGCTGGACTAATTGCGAGCCGGGATACGCACTGAGCGGCGCGGGGATTCTGTTTCGCGCTCGCCGCGCCATCGGACGATAGGGAGCGAGTCGTCTCCTGAAGTCGCTCGCCACGTTCCACGTGGAACACATTCAATCCAGGACCGCCGCGTCAGCAGAAAGAGCGAGGCTGCGCTAGCCGTCGATAAGGCCACTCTCTCAGCGGTAATAATATACTTGACGGGGAAGCCTGACAGGACAAAGATAGCCCATCTGGGTTTGGGTCCTGTGATCAATCACGGGTTCCGCTGGTAGGCTCCGCCCCATGGCCATCCGAGAAACCATCTCGCAGTGGGCAGTCCAGGAGATTGGCGACGTGAGACGGGCGCCAGTCGCCTTCGCGCTCATGTTCGTGATTGGGCTCGCCGGGGGCTCGTTCGCCGCGTGGTTTCTTCTCGATAAGACCTACAACGAGCGGATCGCGTTCCTCCAGGGCCAACTGGACTATCAGGCCAGGACGCAAGCGCCTATCCCGCAAGTCACCGTGCAGAGGATCACGACGTGGCCGAGCACGGCGCTGTGGATCGCATCGGGCGCTCTCGTCTTCATCGCGATTGGGTTCGGCCTGTCACGTAAGACCCTCAAACGCGAGAATCGCACGCTGATTCGCCGCATCGACGTCCTGCAAGTGTCTAAGGCTGCCGCCGAGAAAGGTCAAGCGGCGATTGCGGCCGAACGTGACGGCGTGGTGGCCGCCATGAAACAACTAAAGCACCACCACGCGATAGAAGTGCTGCAACGGCATTCCACGCGCAAGCGCACCGATGGTGTTTCGGAACGGGTCACGATTCGTTACGGGAACTACGGCAAGGACTACGAGATCGCTCAGACCATCGAGCGGCTGTTCAATGAGCACGTCAAGTGGCCGGTCACCTTGGACGCATCAAATAATCCAGCGTTGCCCAGGGCGGAAGGGTTCAAGGTGGTGTTTGACCACGGGATGACGTTCCACGCGTATGCCGAACTGACGCACGCTTTTTCTGAGGGCAATCTCTTGGGTGTCACGGTGGGACAACGGAGTCTCACCCCGCGTGAAGACACTGAGCATCTCATTGTGCTGGTGCTTCCATCTTCGGACGGGTAGATAATGATGAGGGTCCATGTCGAAGGCTCGACAGTCCAGAGAGTACGCCGCGTTCGACCGTATGGTCGATCAACTGCTGACCGTTCCGAAATCTGCGCTCAAAGAGCGCATCGAGGCGCACAAGGCAAAGGCCGCGCTCAATCCCAACAAGCGCGGCCCGAAACCCAAGATCAAGCCTTCCGATTCTTCGGCCGCTTCCCGCGACGCAAGCTAAACACTCTCCGGGCGCTCGCTCGTGGCGCCGATGAGGGACTGATACGTCACGCGACGGCCGACGATGCCGCGAATGGTGTCACTGAAGCGATCTGCGTCGTTGCCTTCGCGCTCGTTGAAGCGAAACGCCTGCTCGTCGAGATACCGGAACAAGTGAAACGGCTCGACGCTCACGTACGTCCCGCGAATCCCGCGCTTCAGCAGGCTCCAAAAATTCTCGAGCCCGTTCGTGTGAACTTCGCCGCGGACGTACGCTTCCGCATGGTCAATCACCTGATGCTGATAGTAAAGCCCGAGATGGTCGTAGGAGGACAACGCATCGGTGTAGACCTTCGCGCCGTCCTCGACGTGTTTTTCCACGCGGGAATGGAGTTGATGCCGCCGCGTGCTCGGAATCACTTCGAGACGCACGCGCGATTTGCCTTTGCCGGGATGGCGCTGCAGCAAGCCCATCACGGCGGCCTTGCCCACCGCACCGGTGCGACCGCGAAAAATCTGATCGCGCTTTCCCTTGTGCATGTTGCGCGCCTTGCCGCCGATGAACGACTCGTCCACTTCGATCTCGCCGCCGAGCTTGCCGCCGTCCTTCGCCTGCATCGCCAAGCGGATTCGGTGGAGCATGAACCACGCTGTTTTCTGGGTGATGCCCAAGGCCCGATGGAGTTCGTAGCTGCTGATGCCGTTCTTCGCGCCCGCAATCATCCACACGGCCGGGAGCCACTTGTCGAGGCCGATGGGGGAATCTTCGAAGATCGTGCCGGTCTTGAGCGAGAACTTGCGGCCGGGATGCTTGGTCTTGCAGATCCACCCCATACGAGACTTGTCGTAGTAGACGCCTTTGGAGCCACAAGCCGGGCAGGTCACGCCATCCGGCCAGCGACGGGCCACAAGGTAGACCCGGCAGTTATCAAGGTTGGCGAAGTGCTTGACGGCTTCGAGCAAGGTGCGCGGGGAGTCCATAACCAGAATCCTACGCCCATATTCCTTCCCCGTCAAGTATATTATTACCCTCTCAGCCGGTGACCGCCAAACGAGTAGGCGGCGTCGCTCCGGGCCGCAGGACGACGCGAGACGAGGGGGAAGTAGCATGCGCGAGAGAATCCTGAAGCAATGCGGTACGCAAGACTTGAAGTTGGCCTAATGACATAAATACTATGTAACTAGCGTGTTATCAGCTATTTAAGTGGGCCTAAGAATGGCCAGTTGACCGGGGCGATCAGCCACCAGAGACTCAACCGCCTCGACCTCGAAGCCTCCGACCGCACCCTGGCGGACCTTCTCCGTCGTCAGCCAGAAAAAACGGCCTCCTGGGACCATCAGCGCCTGCACAGCCCGCAGCAGCGCGGCATCAGACCTCACAGCCCGCATGGTCACGATGTGCGCAGACCCCTTGTCTCCCGACATCTCCTCGAGCCGGCAGTTTTCGACCCGCACCCCTTCCATCCCGAGCTGCCGCACGGCCTCGCGGAGGAACGCCGCCTTTCGCACCCTCGACTCGACGAGCACCTGACGGAGGGACGGAGCCGCCAACCGAAACGGCAGGGCGGGGGAGCCGCCGCCGGAGCCGACGTCGATTGTCACTCTGTCGTCCGGTCTCACGAACCGCGCCATCGCGACCGGCTCGACAATCAACCGGTCAATGGCGTCGTCGGACGGGCTATCGAGCGAATACGCGGTCAGATTGATTCGCTTGTTCCACCTCGCCAACAGTTCGAGATACGTCGCCAAGGCCGGAGCAACGGCGGCAGGAGAAGGCGACGCGACGCGAGCGAGCGCAAGACGACGTTCGATTTGCTGAACGAGGTTGCCGGCCGGCACCCGCCTATTGTCGGGTTCGGCAGGGCGACACGCCAGTGTCGATCCTCAGGACAACCGGCTGTCCGGCCGGCTGCGCGCGAGACGCGCGGCCACGATCGCGACGGCCGCCGGCGTGACGCCAGAGATGCGGCCTGCCTGTCCGATCGTGGCGGGCCGGATCTTGCTGAGCCGCTCGACGACTTCTCGCGAAAGACCGGGAATGCCGCGGTAATCGAAGCCGTCGGGGATTTCCCGCGCTTCCTGCGCGCGCGCGCGTGACCATTGCCGCTCGTGCTGACGCAGGTAGCCGCTGTACTTGAACTCCGCCTCGAGCGTCGCGCGGTCGGTGTCACCGCGGATGGGGCAGATCTCCACCGGCACACCCTGATCGATGAGCTGATCGAGCTTCACGGCCGGACGGGCGAGGGCCTGCGCTGCCGTCAGTCGCGTGGCGTCAACGAGCACGCGCGTCTCCGCCATGATGCCGCGATTGCGCTCCACGCGCGCGCGCCGTTCTTCGAACGTCGCCCAGCGCGCGTCGTCGACGAGACCCGTGTCGCGGCCGATCGGCGTCAGTCGAAGATCCGCGTTGTCGATGCGCAGTCGCAACCGATGTTCTGCGCGCGATGTGAACATGCGATACGGCTCGACGCAGCCGCGCGTCACGAGATCGTCCACCAGGATGCCGATGTAGGCTTCGTCGCGCTGAAGAATCACGGGCGACTGCCCGCGTGCCGCACGCGCGGCGTTCATTCCCGCGACGAGCCCTTGCGCGGCCGCCTCTTCGTATCCGGACGTGCCGTTGATCTGCCCGGCGAGAAAGAGACGGGGCAGCCGCTTCGTTTGCAGGCCTCGATCGAGCTCCGTCGGCTGAATGAAGTCGTACTCGACCGCGTACGCAGGTCGAAGCATCACGGCATCCTCGAGACCCGGCAGCGCGTGGACGATTTCGCTCTGCACGTCGCGCGGCAGGCTCATCGAGAGGCCGTTGACGTAGGTCTCGTCGACATCGACGCCTTCGGGCTCCAGAAAGATCTGGTGCCGCTCGCGCTCGGGAAACCGCATGACCTTGTCTTCGAGCGACGGGCAGTAGCGTGGGCCAATCCCGCTGATCTGGCCGTTGAACAGCGGCGACCGGCCGATGTGCGCTCGCACGACGGCGTGCACGCGCTCGGTCGTATACAGCACGTGGCAGGCCATCTGCGCGCGCTCGATCCGGCCGGACATGAACGAAAACGGCACGATCGGATAGTCGCCGAGGGCCTCGGCGAAACGTGAGAAGTCGATCGATCGGCGATCGAGACGCGGCGGCGTCCCCGTCTTCAGCCGGCCCATCTCGAATCCCAGGCCGCGCAGCGACTCGGCAAGCTCGCGCGTCGGCGGCTCACCCGCGCGCCCGGACGGACGCTGTTCGTCGCCGATGTGCACGAGTCCGTTGAGGAACGTGCCCGTCGTCACGACGAGCGATCGGCACGTGACCTCGTCGCCCTCTTCGAACGCGAGGCCGGTGATGCCGTCACTCGAATGCTTCACGCGGCCGGCACGCCGGAACAACCAGGTGATGTTCGGCTCGGACGACAGGGCGCCGGCCACCCAGGCGCCGTAGCGGCGTTTGTCCGCCTGCGCGCGCGGCGACCATACCGCCGGGCCGCGACTCCGGTTGAGCAACTTGAACTGAATCCCGGTCGCATCGATCGCGAGACCCATGAGCCCGCCGAGCGCGTCGATTTCGCGGACGAGGTGACCCTTCGCCGTGCCCCCGATCGCCGGATTGCACGGCATGAGCGCAACGGTGTCCGCAGAAAGCGTGCACAGCCCGACGCGGCATCCGAGCCGCGCGGCCGCCCACGCGGCTTCACAGCCCGCGTGACCGGCGCCGATGACGACAACGTCGAAATCAGGAACCGGCATGCCGTTATTTCCCGACGCAGAATTTCGCAAAGATGTGGTGCAGCAGGTCGTCTGGGGTTCGCGCGCCGGTCAGCTCTTCAAGCGACTGGCGTGCGGCACCAAGGTCGGTGAGCACGAGCTCCTCGGTGACTCCCTCGGCCAGCGCGCCGGAAGCGTGGGACACGGCCGCCAGCGCCGCATCGACAAGGCCCAGGTGTCGCACGTTGGAGATCGCTGGAACATCGCGCAATTCCTCGCGATCGACCAGCGCGGCCACGATCGCGTCGCGTAACGCACCGAGGCCCGCGCCGGTGAGCGCCGAGACGGCGATGACGCCTGAATCCTCCACGCCGAGTTCGGCGTCGTCCCAGGCTGGGGCCAAGTCCGATTTGCTCGCGACGATCAGGCGCGGCGCCGCGGTCTCGCGCAGGATGCGCTGCTCCTCGTCTCGCAATCGCGCGGCGCGATCGAGCACGACGACCGTCAGGGCCGCGATGCGGCGCGCCTGACGCGCGCGCTCCACGCCTTCGGCTTCGATCGCATCTTGGGCTTCACGCAGTCCCGCGGTGTCGACGAGCGTGATCGGCACACCACCGATGTCGACGCGCTCGGTGAGCACGTCGCGTGTGGTGCCGGGGACGTCGGTCACGATGGCGCGGTCCGCGCCGGCGAGGGCGTTGAACAGGCTCGATTTGCCGGCGTTGGGCGCGCCGACGATCACGACCATGCGGCCTTCCCGCAGGACGCGGCCGGTGCGTCCGCTTCGGACGAGCGCCTCGAGATCCGAGTGAATCCGCTCGAGCTCGCGCGCCGCGTCGTCACGTGTCACGAAGTGGAAACCCTCGTCGGGGAAGTCGAGTGACGCCTCGAGCCGCGCGGAGAGATCGAACAGCGCGGCATCGATGCGCGCAATTCTCGTCGTCAGTGTGCCCTCGAGCTGATCCATGGCGGCGCGCGCCTGAGTGGGCGTCACCGCGTCGACCAGATCGGCGACCGCCTCCGCTTGTACGAGGTCCATACGGCCGTTGAGATACGCCCGCAGTGTGAACTCGCCCGGCTCCGCCAGCCTGGCGCCGGCCTGCCGCGCCAGCTCGACGATGCGTGCGAGCAACACCGGGCTACCGTGGCCGCTGATCTCAACCACGTCCTCGCCGGTGTAGGAATGCGGCGCTTCGAATCGCGTCAGGACGACCTGGTCGATGGCGCGCGACGCGCTACCAGCGGGCTCGACGATGCGCGCGAAGGTCGCGTGGCGGGGCAAGAGCGGCGTGCGCCCGCCGACGAGCGCGTCGGCGACGGCGGCTGCGCGCGGGCCGGAGAGCCGCACAATGCCGATGCCGCCGCGGCCCATCGGCGTCGCGATGGCGACGATGGTGTCGTCGGTGGAAAACATCGATCTGTCTCGGCCGATCGGACGTCAGACCTTCTTCGAGATCACGACGGTCTTGAGGAAGGCGTCGCCCGTGCTCTCGGACGTGAGCGTCGGGTCCTCGGCCACGGTCAGGTGCACGATGCGGCGCGAGTACGGGTTCAGCGGGCCGATTTCCTGCAGCCGGCCGGTCGCGCGCACGTTCTCCATCATGAGCATCGCCATCTGCCGCAGCTCCGCGTCCTTGCTCTTGCGGAAACCGAGCGCGTCGACGATGTAGTGGCGCTCGCCGCGCGCATCCCGCCCGAACGCGGTGTTGACGATCACCTGGAGGGCATCCAGGGTTTCGCCTTTGCGGCGCAGGAGAACGTCCGCGCCCTCACCGCTGAGGTTGAGGCGGATGTTGTCCGGCGTCTCCTCGACTTGGGTCTCGAGGGCGAGGCCCATGGCCGACGTCAGCTGTCCGACAAATGCGATGACCTTGGCGTCGAGATCTGCGCTCATGCGAGTGTCCTACGGCTTCACGGTGCTGCCGCTGCCCACGCTCTTGGGCGGCCGGCCCTTCGGCGGCGGCGCGGGTGGCCGCTTCGGCGCGCCAATCATCTTGAGCGTGACCGACTGCTGCAGGATGCCCATCAGATTGCTCACGAGCCAGTAAAGCACCATGCCGGCCGGCGCCCACAGAAACGATACGGTGAAGATGACCGGCAGGAACAGAAAGATCTTCTGCTGCAGCGGGTCCGTGGACGGCGACGGCATCATCTTCTGCTGCCAGAACATCGTGGCGCCCATCAGGATGGGCGTGATGTACAGCGGATCGCGCAGGGACAGATCGTCAATCCAGATGAGAAACGGCTCGCCGCGCAGCTCGATCGCCACCGACAGCATCGCGTAAAACGCGAGCAGGATGGGGAAGGTCATCAGCATCGGCACGCAGCCGCTGGCCGGATTGATGCCCTTGGCCTTGTAGAGCGCGAGCATCTCCGGGTTCATCTTCTGACGCTCGGGATCGGTCAGCTTGTACTTCGAGTATCGATCCTGAATCGCCTTGATTTCGGGCTGAGCCGACTGCATCTTCCGCATCGAGACCATGCTGCGGTGGCGCAACGGAAAGATCAGCAGGTTGATCAGAATCGTGAGCACCACGATCGACCAGCCGTAGTTGTGGACGTAGCCGTTGATCCACTTCAGCGCCTGGAGCAGCGGCACGACGAGCGGCCGGAAGAAGCCGAAGTCGATGGCGAGCACCAGCTTCGGATCGACCTTCCGCAGCTCATCGAAATCCTTCGGGCCGAGAAAGAACGGCAGGTTGGCCTGGCCGGGCACGGCCACGCTGTACGAAATGAACTTGCGAGCGAGCTTCGGATCGGGCAGCGAGATCGGCTGAAATTCCATGCGAACCGTCTGCGTGCCTGGCAGCGCGACGCTCAAAAAATACTGTTCCTCGACGCCGGAGAATCGGAACGCCCCGTCATACGTTGGCGCCTTTTCCAGCTCACTCGCGGTGAAACGCTCGACATCGTCGTCGCGGAAGACGAGCGCACGCGTCTCGACGCCTTGTGAGCCGTCGGGAATGTATCCAAGCCCGAGCGCGGGCCCGAACCGCACGATGGCCGGACGCGACGCGCCGTTGACATCCACCGATGCCGTCACCTCGACGACGTACGACTTGCCCTCGGGTTGGAAATTGAACGTCTTGCGCGCGGTCAGGCCGCTCGCGTCGCGGTACTCGAAGCTCAGCGTGCCGGGGGATGCGCCAAGGTTGAGCGCCTCGTGGCTCGGTTGAAAAAGCGCTGACGCGAGCACGTTGGACAGCGCCGGATCGTCGGTTGCCAGCGTGAACGGACGCGGTAACTGCGTGGGAATATCGACCGGCACGACTTCGAAGGGCTGGCCCGTCGTGTCGCGGTAGCGCTTCAGTTTCCAGCTGCGCAGCGTGCCACCCGCCGAAGAGAACACGGCGCGAACGACATCCGTGTCCACGACGATTTCGCGCTCGGCCTTGTCGGCCACCAGGGTCTTCACGAGCGGGGCTGGCGGAAGCGTCGGGGCAGCCGGCGTCTGACCCGCCGGACTTGCCGCGGTTGCCGGTGAGCCGGGAGCCACCGCGCCTGCCGCTGGGGCGGGGGCCGGTGTCCGGGGAGGCGTCAGCTTCGGTACGAGGTAGTAGTCGTAGAGCGCCAGGACCACGAACATCAACAAAATTGCGAGAAAAACACGCTTTTCCATGGTGAATCTAACGTCTTCGATCTTCAGCGGCCGGCCGGCGGCGGCACCGGGTCGATGCCCGGACGCGCCAGCGGATGACACCGGGCGATCCGCCGTAACGCGAGCCAGAACCCTCGAATCAGGCCGTGCGCCCGGAGGGCGTCAATCGCATAGTGCGAACAGGAGGGGTAAAAGCGGCAGCTCCCGCCGAACCAGGCACCCAACGAGAGTTGGTACGCGTGGATCAGCAGAATGGCGACGCGAGCCCCGGGCGTGACGTTCATGCCTCTACTTCACTCCTCGGAGCCGGCGAAGGGCCGTCGAAAAATCGGCCTCGACCGCGGCAATTGGAGCCGTGGTGACCTGCTGCCGTGCGACCACCACCACGTCGAGAAACGTCATCGCGGCGCCGGCGCCGGGCGGCGGTTGACGGCGAAACACCTCGCGAATCCGGCGCTTTGCACGGTTTCGCACGACGGCGCCGCCAATTCGACGCGATGCGATGATGCCGAGTCGATCGCGATCGAGAGAATTTGGTGACGCCACCAGCGTGAACAGACTGGTCGAGACACGCCGGCCCCCGCGCTGCACTCGATCGAACTCACCGCGCACCCGCAGTCGTGCCGTGCGGCGAAACTTCAGAGACATCGCGCGGACACGCCCAGCTGGCGGGACGCTAGGACGTCGAAACCGTGAGGCGCTTGCGCCCCTTGGCCCGGCGCCGTTTCAGCACGATGCGACCATTCTTGGTGCGCATCCGGACCATGAACCCGTGGGTCCGGCGACGGCGGCGGCGATTGGGCTGGAACGTACGTTTCATGAGACTCCCGGTTCAGTGTCTGTGCGCCCCGGAGAAACATGCATCCTAACGAACGGTTGAAAACCCGTCAATTGGTTGAGCCCGTCTCCATCCATGTGGTAGATTCGCGACCCCTCGAATGGGGCCGAAACGCCACGGAGTTTTCAACAACTGTGGAAAAAACTGTGGAAATCGCTGGTTTCCGTTGGGGTCTCTCGTTAAACCATAGTAAATAAATGGTTTGTCAGCTAATGGCGCTGTGACTTACGCGCCCAGGACCGGGCGTTTTCATCGGGTTGTAACCGCAAGATGCACGAAAAACACCGGTTTCATGGGCCAGAGTCGGGCCTTGGAACCAGACTTGGGTTCGGGAATGGCCGGCACGATCTGGGATGAAGTATTAGGGCGCATCGAAACCAAGGTCAATCGCTACACGTACGACACCTGGTTCAAGTCAACAACACTCAGCGCGGACCGCGGCGATCGACTGGCGGTGCGGGTGTCCGACCGGCTCGCCGTCGAGTGGCTGACGAAACACTACACGGGCGTGATCAGCGAAGCGTTGATTGAAGTCGGCCGGCCGGGCGTGAGCGTCGACATGTTGACTGAAGCGCTCGAGGCGCCCGGCACGGTCGGCGGTCCGCGGCCCGATGAGCCCGCAGACGGCGAACCCACGTCCGAGCGTGGATTCCCGGGCCTCAGCCCCCGGTACTCGTTCTCGACGTTCATCGTCGGCTCGTCGAATCAGTTTGCCCACGCGGCGTGTCGCGCGGTGGCCGAAGCGCCGTCGCGCTCGTACAACCCGCTGTTTCTGTACGGCGGCGTCGGTCTGGGCAAGACGCACTTGATGCATGCGATCGGGCACTACGTGCTGACGCACAATGCGGACCTGAAGCTCACCTACATCTCCGGCGAGCGCTTCATGAACGAGGTGGTCAACGCGATCCGGTACGACCACATCCTCGAGTTTCGCGAGCGGTACCGCGGTGTCGATGTGCTGCTCGTCGACGACATTCAGTTCATCGTCGGCAAGGAGCGCACGCAGACGGAGTTCTTTCACACCTTCAACGCGCTGCATGACGCGCAAAAGCAGATTGTGCTCAGCAGCGATTGCCCGCCGCACCAGATCAGCGAGCTCGAGGAACGCCTGCGCAGCCGCTTCGAATGGGGTTTGATCGCCGATATCCAGCCGCCGGATCTCGAGACGAAAATGGCTATTTTGAAACGGAAAGCGGAGAGCGAGGGCGTGCCGCTCCCTGACGATGTTGCGCTGTACATTGGCGGGCGCATCAAGTCGAACATCCGCGAGCTCGAAGGATCGCTGATCCGGTTGCTCGCCTACGCGTCGTTGACCGGCCGCGAGTTGTCGATGAGTCTCGCGCAGGAAGTCTTGCGCGACGTGCTTCGCCACGAAGACAAGGTCGTGACCATCGACATGATCCAGAGATTCATCGCCGAGTACTACCAGCTCAAACAGGTCGATTTGAAGTCACGCAATAACTCGAAGTCGATCGCGATGCCGCGCCAGGTGGCGATGTATCTCTGCAAGGCGCTCACGAGTGCCTCACTGCCTGAGATCGGGAGAGCCTTCGGCGGCAAACACCATTCGACGGTGATTCACTCGGTCCGAAAAATCGAGAACCTGAGACAGAAGGACACGGCCTTCAACACACTCGTCAACACCCTGATCGAGTCATTTCGCTAACGTTCTGCGCGATTCCGCCACGCCGTCGACTTTTTCCACAACCGTATCCTGTGGACCGCTGTGGAGACCCCATCGAGCCACCCGTTCTCGACAATTTCCAGGGGTAGATCCGCGGGCCCGATCCGCAGAAACGTCAACAGTTTAAATATAAGAAAACAAACGGTTTATACGTATGCTTTACAAAACCAACAGGTCCTTATTCCTGTTATACTTCTCTGTCTTTTTGATCTGTGAGTTATTGAACGAAGATCCCGCGCGCCGCGCGATGTAGAAGAGGTCGTCCCACCCATGGAACTCGTCGTCCGCAACAACGATTTGCTGAAAGAGTTGTCGTTGCTGCAGGGCATCGTCGAGCGGAAGAACACGATTCCGATTCTGGCCAACGTGTTGCTCGAGGCGACGAAAGACAGCGTGTCGTTGCTCGCGACCGATTTGGATGTCGGCCTGCGCAGCCGGTGTCCGGCCACTGTTTCGAAGCCGGGAACACTGACGTTGCCGGCCAAGAAACTCTTCGAGATCGTCAGCGCGCTGCCAGATACCGAAATCCGGATCGAACAAGACAAGGGCGGCAAGAGCGTCACTGTTGCTGCCGATCGTTTCGAGTCACGCATGCAGACGCTGCCGGCGAGCGAGTTTCCGACGCCCCCGCAGGATGGCGGACCGGCGGAGGCTATTCTGCCTGGCGCTGCGCTCAAGCGAATGATCTCGCACACGCGGTTTGCCATCACGAACGAGGACACCCGGTATTTTCTGAATGGCGCCCAACTGGTGTTGCGGCCGGATTCGATGAGCATGGTGGCCACGGATGGTCACCGGTTGGCGTTCATTAGTGTCCAGGAATCGCCGGGAAAATCCGTCAAGACAGACGTGCTCTTGCCGCGGAAAACGCTGAACGAGGTGGCGCGTTTGATCGACGGCGGCTCAGCCGTCGAATTTTCACAAGGCGAAAACCACCTCTTTTTCCGTGCCGACGGCCGGCTGTTGATCTCCCGGAAGATCGACGCGAACTTCCCCGCCTACGAGCGGGTGATTCCGAAGTCCAACGACAAACACATTGAGTTCGACCGCGACAAGCTCGCGTCCGCCGTTCGCCGCGTGCGGCTCCTGTCCAACGAGCGGTCGAAAGCCGTGAAATTCGCCCTCGCCAAGGACCAGGTGGACATCACCTCGAGCACGCCGGAAGTGGGGGAGGCGCATGAAGTGCTGGCCGTGGACTACGGCGGCAACGCGATGCAGATCTGCTTCAACGCGGACTACGTCGACAACTTTCTGAATGTGGTCGAGACCGAGAACGTACGACTCGAGTTCAAGGACGAGGTGAGTCAGGCTGTCGTCAAGCCGATCGGCGCCGACGGCTACGAATACGTCTACGTGATCATGCCAATGAGAATCTGAGGAATTGAGACTCTGAGCGTTTGAGAATCTAAGACGCTGATCCATTCGCCCCGACGACAGGTACATGTCAAAGACCGATCTCAAGAACGCAGGCCGCGGATCTTCCGCCATCGGCACGGCTGTGCCCGGGGGCGCTGATGACTACCGCGCCGACAAGATCAAAGTCCTCGAAGGCCTCGAGGCCGTCCGCAAGCGCCCCGCGATGTACATCGGGTCGACGGGGCCGTCCGGGCTGCATCACCTCGTGTACGAGGTCGTGGACAACTCCATCGACGAGGCCCTGGCCGGATTCTGCACGAACGTCAATCTGACGCTGCACATCGACGGGTCCGTCACGGTCGTCGACGACGGCCGCGGCATTCCCGTGGACATGCACGAAAGCGGCCGGTCTGCGGCGGAAGTCGTCCTCACCGTGCTCCACGCCGGCGGCAAGTTCGAGAACTCGGCCTACAAGGTCTCCGGTGGTCTGCACGGCGTCGGCGTGTCGGTCGTGAACGCCTTGTCCGAGTGGCTGGAAGTCGAGATTTGGCGCAACGGCCACGTGCACCAGCAGCGTTTCGAACGCGGCACGCCGCTCGGTGACCTCGAGATTACGGGCACGACCGAAAAGCGCGGGACGAAGATCACGTTCAAGGCGGATCCGGCGGTCTTCGAGACGACCGAGTTCAGCTTCGAGACGCTGTCGCAGCGGCTCCGCGAGCTCGCGTTCCTCAACGCCGGCGTCACGATCACGATCAACGACGAGCGTGAAGGCGGCAAGGATCACGCCTTCGTCTACCAGGGCGGCATCCGCGAGTTCGTCGAGTTCCTGAACAAGAACAAGACGGCCGTCAACGACAAGCCCATCTTCATGTCGGGCGAGCGCGACGGCATCGGCGTCGAAATCGCGCTGCAGTGGAACGACGGCTACACGGAGACGACGTACTCGTTCGCCAACAACATCAACACGACCGAGGGCGGGACGCACATGTCCGGCTTTCGCTCGGCGCTGACGCGCACGATCAACAACTACGCGACGAAGAACAACCTCGCGGACAAGCTGACCGAGAGCATCACCGGCGACGACATCCGCGAGGGTATGACCGCGGTGATCTCCGTCAAGATCCCGCAGCCGCAGTTCGAGGGCCAGACCAAGACCAAGCTCGGCAACACCGAGGTCAAGGGCATCGTCGAGGGCATCGTCAACGACCGGCTGGGCGCGTACCTCGAACAGACCCCCAGCGTTTCGAAGAAGATCATCGCGAAGGCCGCCGAGGCGGCGCTCGCGCGCGAGGCGGCGCGGAAGGCGCGCGATCTCGTCCGGCGCAAAGGCGCGCTCGACAACACGGCGCTGCCGGGCAAACTGGCCGATTGCCAGGAGCGAGATCCGGCGCGGAGTGAGCTCTACATCGTCGAAGGCGAATCCGCAGGCGGTTCAGCCAAACAGGGACGCGATCGGCGCTTCCAGGCCGTGTTGCCCATCAAGGGCAAGATCCTCAATGTCGAGAAAGCACGCTTCGACAAGATGCTGAGCCACGAGGAAATCCGGACGCTCATCGCAGCGCTCGGCTGTGGCATTGGCGCCGACGAATTCGACCCGTCGAAGCTGCGTTACCACCGCGTCATCATCATGACGGACGCCGACGTCGACGGCTCGCACATCCGCACGCTGCTCTTGACGTTCTTCTACCGTCAGACGCGCGCGCTCGTCGATGGCGGCCACATCTACATCGCGCAGCCGCCGCTGTTCCGCGCGAAGCGCGGCCGCCAGGAGACGTTCATCAAGGACGAGCGCGAACTCGAGGCGTTCCTGATTCGCCGCGCTGCGGAATCACGCACGATTGTGTTGCCGGCCGGCCGCGAGATCGCCGGAGCGGAGCTCGAAACGCAACTCGAGAAGCTGATGGCGTTTCGCAAGTACTTGCAGGTCGTCGAGCGCCGCGGCCCCGGACGCCGCGCGATTCTGGCGCTGCTCGAGGGCGAGGCGCGCGACAAGACGTTCTGGTCCGATCGCGCTCGGGTCGAGCCGTTAGCGACACACCTGTCGGGCGCCACGGACGTCACCGCGACCGTCGTCGAGGACCCCGAACATCAGGCGCTGGCCGTGGAAATCGTGGATCGATCGGCAGGCTACGGACGGCGGCATCGCCTCGACCTGGACTTCGTCACGACCGGCGAGTTCCGGACGCTGGACGCCGCCTACCAGGGCGTCCGCGACCTCATGATGGGCGCGGTCACCATTCGCACCACGGGAACCGCTGAGGTCGACGCCGAGGATGTCGACGAATCCGCACAGGATGGCACGGAGAAAGACAAGGAGAAAGAGAAAGAGATTGAAGCGGCCGGCGACGTCGCGGCCACGCCTCGCATCCCCGCCGCCAAAGTGGAAGGCGACAAGCGCGTCGAGACGCTCGACGAGCTCGTCGAATACTTCGTCGTGGCCGGCCGGCGAGGCCTCGCGATCAACCGCTACAAGGGCCTCGGCGAGATGAATCCGGACACGCTGTGGGAGACGACGATGGATCCGCAGAAGCGCACGCTGCTGCAGGTTCGCGCCGAGGACCACACGGAAGCCGACTTGATGTTCACGACGCTCATGGGCGACCAGGTCGAGCCGCGCCGCAAGTTCATCGAGGACCACGCGCTCGACGTGAAAAACCTGGATATCTAGATCGGGCTAACGCCCAGCCACCGGAATTTCCATGGATCCCAACTCTCCCGTCCGCGTTCCCGTCAACATCGAAGACGAGATGAAGCGCTCGTACATGGATTACGCGATGAGCGTAATCATCGGGCGTGCGCTGCCTGACATCCGCGACGGCTTGAAGCCCGCGAACCGGCGCGTGCTCTATGCGATGCGCCATATGGGCCTCGCCTCGAACCGGCCCTATCGCAAGTGCGCGAAGATCGTCGGCGAAGTCATCGGCAACTACCATCCGCACGGCGACGCGCCCGCGTACGACACGCTGGTCCGGCTCGCGCAGGACTTCAACATGCGCTACCTGCTCGTCGACGGGCAGGGCAACTTCGGATCGGTCGACGGCGACCCGCCGGCCGCCTATCGCTACACGGAAGCGCGGCTCGACTCGCTCGCCGAAGCGATGATGTCGGACCTCGACAAGGACACCGTCGACTTCCGGCCGACGTTCGACGAGACGTCGGAGGAACCGACCGTTCTGCCGACGCCGTTTCCGAACCTGCTGGTCAACGGATCGACGGGCATCGCCGTCGGCATGGCGACGAGCATTCCGCCGCACAACATGCGGGAGGTTATCGACGGTGTCATCGCGGCGATCGAGCAGCGCCATGCGTCGAAGGACGAGCGGCGGCGCGCCGTGCTTCAGGCGATTCCGGGTCCGGATTTCCCGACCGGCGGCACGATCGTCGGCCGCGAAGGGATCTACAAGGCCTACCTGGACGGCCGTGGCGGCTTCACGCTGCGCGGCAAGGCGTCGTTCGAGGAACACAAGAAGAGCGACCGTGTGTCGATCGTGATCACGGAGATCCCGTATCAGGTCAACAAAGCGAGTCTGGTCGCCGAGATCGCCGAGCTCGTGCGCGACAAGAAACTCGAAGGCATCTCGGATCTGCGCGACGAGTCGAGCCGGGCCGGGATGCGCATCGTCATCGAGCTTCGACGGGGCGAACTGCCGGACGTCGTGCTGAACAACCTCTACAAGCACACGAAGCTGCAGATGGGCTACGGCATCACGCTGCTGGCCATCGTGGCCGGCCGGCCGCGCGTGATGGGCCTGCTCGAGATCGTCGACCACTTCATCGAGTTCCGCCGCGAAGTCGTCCGCCGCCGCATCGAGTTCGAGCTGCGCAAGGCGGAGGCGCGGGCGCACATCCTCGAGGGCCTCAAGATCGCCCTCGACCACCTCGACGACGTCATCACGCTCATCCGCGGATCGAAGAATCCCGTCGAGGCCAAGGCGGGACTCATCACCCGCTTCGGCCTCACGAGCATTCAGGCGCAGGCGATTCTCGACATGCAGCTCCAGCGCCTGACCGGCCTCGAGCGCCAGAAGATTCTCGACGAGCTCGCCGAGCTGATGAAGACCATCGCGAGGCTGCGCGACATCCTCTCGAAGGAAGAGCTGATCATCGGCATCATCGTCGAGGAGCTGCGCGCGATTCACGCGGAGTACGGTGACGAGCGCCGGACGGACTTTACGGAAGCGACGGGCGAATTCCGCGTCGAAGACCTGATCAAGGACGAAGACGTCGTCATCACGTCCACGAACACGGGCTACATCAAGCGCACGGCGCTCGAGGCGTACCGGAAGCAGCGGCGCGGCGGCAAGGGTCTCATCGGGATGCAGACCCGCGAGGAAGACGTCGTCCGCCATCTGTTCGTGGCGAACACGCACGCCTACATCCTGATATTCACGGATCGCGGGCGATGCTACTGGCTGCGCGTGTACGACGTGCCGGAAGTCGGCCGCAGCAGCAAGGGCAAGGCGATCGCCAACCTCGTGCACATGAACGAACGGGAAAAGATCGCGGCGCTCCTCAGAGTCCAGGCGTTCCCCGAGGAAGACGGCCAGCGGTTCATCGTCATGGGCACCCGGAGCGGCACGATCAAGAAGACCGACCTGCGTCTGTTTTCGAACCCCCGAGCCGCTGGCATCATCGCGATCCAGGTGGACGACGACGATCGACTGATTGCGGTCGCCGAGACCGATGGTTCGAAAGACCTCTTCATCGGCTCGCGCAACGGCATGGCGATTCGCTTCTCGGAGGCTGATGCCCGGCCGATGGGCCGCACGGCCGCGGGCGTGCGCGGCATGCAGCTCCGCGAGAGCGACGAGGTCGTCGCGATGGAAGTGGTGAGCCAGGACGCGACGTTGCTCACGGCCTGCGAGAACGGCTTCGGCAAGCGCACCGACGTCGGCGAATACCGCGTGCAGTCACGCGGCGGCATCGGCCTGAAGAACGTGCAGACCACCGAGCGCAACGGATCGGTCGTCGGGATCGCCTGCGTGACGGACAACAGCGAGCTGCTGCTCGTCACCGAGCAGGGTCAAATCATCCGCATGAAGGCGGGGGATCTGCGGCCGATCGGCCGCGACACACAGGGCGTGCGGCTGATGGATCTCGCCGACGGCGACAAGCTCGTGTCGATTGCGGCGCTCAACGAGCCGGACGTGGAATAAGTCCGGCCTACGCTTTTTCGAGTCCCGCGAACTTCGCCAACAACTTCTTCGTGCCGACCGCGGCGAATTTCACAGTGACCTTGTAGTCGTCGCCGTGATCTTCGACGGCCGTGACCGTGCCGACGCCGAACTGCCGGTGCCGGACGCGCATGCCGGTGCGCACCCCGGACCCGCTCTGATCCTCGTCTTCGTACCGATAGGTTGCCGACTCCTCTCGGCCCCGGAAGGGCCGGCCGGACCGGTTGGCATACGGATTCCGCAGCTCGTACTGGCCTTCCCATCGTGGCTTCGCCGGCGACGGCTCGATCCGATCCATCAACTCGGCGGGTATCTCGTCGAGGAATCGAGAGGGCGTGGTCGGTTGGTAGTCGCCAAAGATGCGGCGTCGCGCGGCGCCGGTCAGCACCAGGCGCTCGCGCGCGCGGGTCAGACACACGTAGCAGAGTCGCCGCTCCTCCTCGACCTCGTCGTCGTCCTCGGTCGCGCGGGCGTGCGGAAACAGCCCTTCCTCCATCCCGGCGACGATGACCGTCGGGAACTCGAGGCCTTTGGCCGCGTGCATGCTCATGAGCCAGACACGCGCGGCTGCGGAACCTTCCGCCTCGTCGGCCTCTGACAGGAGCGAGAGCCGGTCGACGAAGCCGCCGAGCGACGCGTCGGGCTCGCGCGTCTCGTACTCGCGGGCGGCCGAGACGAGCTCCATGAGGTTCTCGACTCGGGCTTCGGCTTCCTCGCTGCGCTCTTCCCGCAGGTGTTGCAAGTAGCCGGACCGATCCAGCATGACCGCCAAGGTTGTGGATACGGCAGTGGAGCCGGGCTCCGGAGCGAGCGATCGAATCAGGTCGCGAAATGCTGCCAGGGACTGAGCGGCTCGCGGGGTGACGAGCCGGCGGTCCACGGCGACGTTCAACCGCGTCCACAGCGATCGCGGCGCATTGCGCGGTGTTCGTCCCGTGACCGTCAGGTCTAAGACCGGTTCATCTTCATCAATCTCAATATCAATCTCAATATCAATGAGCGGCGTCGAGGTGCCCGTTGGCATGGCCGGACCGCTCTCGAGGTCGGTGATGGCCTCGAGCGCGTCGAGCACGCTCTTCCCGATGCCGCGCGCCGGCACGTTGATGACCCGGCGGAAGCTCACGTCGTCATACGGGTTGATGACGAGCCGCAGGTAGGCCAGCGCGTCTTTGATCTCCTTGCGCTCGTAGAACCGGACGCCGCCGATGATCCGGTAGGCGATGCCCTCGCGCATGAACGCATCCTCAATGGCGCGCGACTGCGCGTTCGTACGGTAGAGGACCGCGACCATCGCATCCGCGCGGCCCCGATGCGTCTCGCGCGTCGTGCGCACGATGAAGTCGGCCTCTTCGATTTCGTCGCCGGAGCGCACGTAGAGCACCTTCTGCCCGCCCTCGCGGTCGGTCCAGAGGCGCTTGTCCTTGCGATTGCGATTGCGGCGGATGACCGCCGAGGCGGCGTCGAGGATGACCTGTGTCGAACGGTAATTCTGTTCGAGCCGGACAATCTTTGCGTCGGCGAAGTCGTGCTCGAAGTCGAGAATGTTGCGCAGGTCCGCCCCGCGCCACTTGTAGATGGACTGATCCGGATCGCCGACCACGCAGAGGTTGCGATGGACCTCGGCCAGCCGCTTGATCAGCATGTACTGCGGCCGGTTCGTGTCCTGGTACTCGTCGACGCAGATGTATCGAAACTTCCGGGCGTACGCGCTCCGTACGCGCTCGCTGGTCTCGAACAGATCGACGGTTTTCAGCAGCAAATCATCGAAGTCGAGGGCGCTGGCGTCCAGGAGCGACTTGCGGTACAGCTCGTAGATCCGGCCGATCTGCTGGTCTCGAAGGCTCCAGCCGGCGGCTTTCATGGCCTCCGGCGACTCCATCTTGTTCTTGGCCTGGCTGATGCGCGACAGGGCCGCCCGCGGCTGGACGAGCTTGTCGTCGATGCCGATGGCCTTCATGGCTTGCTTGACCACCGCCAGTTGGTCGGACGAGTCGTAGATGACGAAGTCGCGCGAGAGGCCGATCGCGGGCGCCTCGCGGCGCAACAGGCGCGCGCAGAGCGAATGAAACGTCGACATCCACAATTGCCGGCACTCACCGTCGAGGAGTTGCTCGATGCGCGTGCGCATTTCATCCGCGGCCTTGTTGGTGAACGTGACCGCGAGCACGTTGTCCGGCGCGGCGAATCCGTTGCTGATGATGTGCGCGATGCGAACCGTGATGACCCGGGTCTTGCCCGAGCCCGCTCCGGCGAGGATGAGCAACGGACCGTCGATGTGCTCGACCGCTTCTCTTTGCGCGGGATTTAGAGACGAAAGCGCATTCATGGATGGATCGGCGTTGGGCGTTGGGCACTAGGCACTGGCGAGCACCCGATCCCGACGAGAGTCAGCAGAGTATCACTTGCCCTTGACCGGCTTGACGAGTCGACGATGCGCGCGTCGAGCAGATCGAGTCGACGCGTCAATTCCAGTTGGGTCTCCAGTTCCCCGTCCGAAGCGAGCGCGATGGCGACATGGGCACGATACGACTTGCGAGACTGGCGATTGAGATCTCGAAAACTGCGTACTTCCCGAGCCGGAAGGCTTGCGGATTCTGCCATGGCGATTCTCCAGTCGTTTGTAGGATGCCGATTCGACGCGGCGTCAGCGTGCTGAGGGTCTTCACAGTGCCCAGCGCCCAGCCCGCCTATAAAGCAACCCACATGCCCACTGTTCAAATCCCGCCGCCCTGATACGATCACCGCTCCGTGGGCCAGACGCTGTTCCAAAAAACCTGGGGTCGACACGCCGTGCGGACGCTGCCGAACGGGCAGACGCAGCTCTACGTCGGGCTGCACCTGGTTCACGAGGTCACCAGTCCGCAGGCGTTCGATGCGCTTCGCGCGCGCGGATGGCGCGTGCGCGCCCCGGAGCGCACGTTTGCGACGCTCGACCACATCATGCCAACGCGCCTCGAAGCGCGGCCGTTTGCCGACGTGATGGCGGAGACGATGGCGGCCGCGTTGGAGCGAAATTGCCGCGAGCACGGGATCCCCCTGTTCGACCGCGCGAGCGGGGCGCAGGGCATCGTGCACGTCATTGGTCCCGAGCTCGGCCTCACGCAACCCGGCATGACGATCGCCTGCGGCGACAGTCACACGTCCACACACGGCGCCTTTGGCGCGCTCGCGTTCGGCATCGGCACGTCGCAGGTGCGAGACGTGCTCGCCTCGCAGACGCTGGCGATGTCACCGCTGAAAGTACGCCGCATCGATGTGAGCGGCACGCTCGCCCCGGGCGTGTACGCCAAGGATCTGATTCTCGCCATCATCGGACGGCTGGGCATTCAGGGCGGGACCGGGTTCGCCTACGAGTACGCGGGCGGCGCGGTCGCGCGGCTGTCGATGGAAGAGCGGATGACGCTCTGCAATATGTCGATCGAGGGCGGCGCGCGGATCGGATATGTGAACCCCGACCGCACGACGTTCGACTATTTGCGCGGGCGGAGGTTTGCGCCGGGTTCGAGCGGCGACGCGGCGGCGTTCGATCGCGCCTGCGACTGGTGGCGCAGCATGGCGTCGGACCCGGACGCGCGATGGGACGATACGGTCCAGATCGATGCGAGCTCGATTGCGCCCATGGTGACCTGGGGCATCAATCCGGGCCAGTCGGTCGGTGTGAATGGGCAGGTGCCGCGGCCGGAGGCGGGCGCCCCGGAGGCCGCGGGCGTGGCCGAGGCGCTCGAGTTCATGGGCCTCACCGCCGGCCAGCCCATCGCCGGGATGCCAATCGACGTGGCCTTCATCGGGTCATGCACGAATGGCCGGCTCTCGGATCTCCGCGAAGCCGCACGGATCGTGGCCGGTCATCACGTGGCGCGGCGGGTCCGGGCGCTCGTGGTGCCAGGCTCGCAGGCGGTGGCCGCGGCGGCGGAGCAGGAAGGACTGGACGAGGTCTTTCGCCGCGCGGGCTTTGATTGGCGCGCGGCTGGGTGCTCCATGTGCCTGGCGATGAACGCCGACCGCCTGGAGGGCCGCGAGATCTGCGCGTCGACCTCCAACCGGAATTTCAAGGGCCGGCAGGGCAGTCCGACCGGCCGCACGCTGCTCATGAGCCCCGCGATGGTGGCGGCGGCCGCCATCGCCGGCGAGGTCGTCGACGTGCGAACGTGGAGGAAGGACGCCAGTGTCCTCGCGAATTGATCGGCTGGTTGGCCGAGCGATCGTGTTGAGGGCCGACGATCTCGACACGGACCGCATCATGCCCGCGCGTTTTCTGCGGTCCGTGACCTTCGAGGGCCTCGAGGCGCACGTGTTCGAGGACGATCGCCGCGCGTTGGCGTCTCAAGGCGCGCGTCACCCGTTCGACGATCCCGCGCGGCAAGGGGCGCGCGTGCTCATCACCGGTGCCAACTTCGGTTGCGGCTCGTCGCGCGAGCATGCGCCGCAGGCGCTGGCGCGCTGGGGACTCCGCGCCATTGTCGCGGAGTCGTTCGCAGAGATCTTCATCGGGAACGCGCTGATGATTGGCCTCGCCTGCGTGTCGGCCGCGCGCGCTGACCTCGAGCGCCTCCGGCAGATTGCCGACCAGCAACCGGACCTGGACGTTGTCGTCGACCTCGAGTCGCGCCGCGTCCACGCCGGAGACGTGGTGGTGACGATTCACCAGCCAGAGTCGTCGCGGTCCGCACTGCTGTCCGGCGCGTGGGACACGACAGGACAGCTGCTCGAGCACGACGAAGACGTCGCGCGAACGGCATCCGCGCTGCCGTACATTCGGGGGTTCTGACCTACGATTCCATTCCGCGCGCGGCCGACGACTGCCGCGCCACATCCAGGAGCGCCTGCGAGGCGTGCGACCGCTCGCCGTCGCGGCGGTAGACCAGACGCACTTGGCGAGGCGATCGCAGCTCGGGTACTCGGATCTCGACCAGCTTGCCTTGCAGGATCTCGCCTTGCGCGCATCGGCGCGGCAGGAGTGCCACGCCCAGCCCCATGTCGATCGCGCGCTTGATGCCGTCGAGGCTCGGCAGCGACAGCTTGATGTTCAACGGCGCGTGCCGCTGTTCGTACAAGCGCAGCACGCGCTCGCGCGCCGGCGACGGATCATTGTGCGCGATCACCGCCTGCCGGCCCATTTCCTCCATCGTGATCTGCTTGCGGCCCGCCAACGGATGGTCGGGACGCACGAGCAGCACGAGCTCGTCGGTGCCAAGTTGCACCGACTGCAGCTCGCGGTCCGGAGGATTGAAGGTCAGCACGCCGAAGTCGACGCTCCGCAGCAGGATCTCCTGCGCCATCTGCCGCGCCGGGAGCCTCCGGACCTCGACAAGGATCTCGGGGTGCTTCTGGTGGAACGCGGCCATCAGCGGCAGGACGGCGTGGACGCCGCCCTCATTGGCGCCGATGAGCACGCGGCCCTTCTTCACGTTGCGCAGGTCGGCGACGGCCGACGTGGCTTCGTCCGCCAGACGGAGGAGCCGTGAGGCGTAGTCGAGCAGCAGCTCCCCGGCGGCCGTCAGGGTGCCATCACGCAGCGATCGGTCGATGAACCGCTCGCCGGCGTCGTCCTCGAGGCGCCGAATGGCCTGGCTGACCGCCGGTTGGGTCCGGCGGAGCTTTCGCGCGGCCCGCGAGAAGCTGCGTTCCGCCGCGACGGTGACGAACACCCGGAGGTCTTCGAGGGTCATTGGCTGGCCATAAGCAGCGCTATCGGAATGCACGGCAAAACGCGCGTGCGGGCTGATCTGCGAGGGGATTCTGCTCAATCCGCGCCTTGCCCGTCAATAACCATTTCAACTACTAATCTAATAATCATAACTTTGACTTCTACATGGTCAGGCCTCCACACTCGGGGGCATGGCTCCACGACTGGTCATCTTCGACACGACGCTGCGCGACGGTGAACAGGCGCCTGGCTTCTCGATGGGCGTCGAGGCGAAATTGCGGCTGGCGCGTCAGCTCGAAGCGCTGGGCGTCGACATCATCGAGGCGGGCTTTCCCATCGCCTCCGAGGCCGATGCTGAAGCCGTGCGTCGCGTGGCGCTGGCGCTCGAGCGTCCGGTCGTGGCGGCGCTGGCGCGGTGCTCGGCCGGGGACGTCGACCGCGCGGCGTGGTCCATCGCGCCGGCACACCGAAGCCGCATCCACACGTTCATTGCGACGTCCGACCTGCATCTTCAGCGCAAGCTGCGGATGTCGCGAGAAGACTGTCTCTCGGCCGTCGTGTCCGCGATCGCGCGCGCGCGCTCGTACACGGATGACGTGGAGTTCTCGGCCGAGGACGCGACGCGCAGCGACATGGACTTTCTGTGCCGCGTCGTCGAAGCGGCCATCGACGCCGGTGCGACCACGATCAACCTTCCGGATACGGTCGGTTACTCGACGCCGGAAGACATCCGGGAGTTTTTCCTGACCGTGCTCGGCCGCGTGCCGAACGCAGATCGCGCGATCTTCAGCGCGCACTGCCACGACGACCTCGGCCTGGCGGTCGCGAACACGCTCGCGGCACTGGGCGCCGGCGTCCGGCAGGTTGAGTGCACGATCAACGGCATTGGCGAGCGCGCGGGCAATGCGTCACTGGAAGAAATCGTGATGGTCACGCGCGTTCGGCCCGATCTCTTTCCGTTCGAGACCGGCATCCAGACGCCGCAGCTGTTCGCGACGAGCCAACTCCTCACGGAGCTGACCGGCGAGCGCGTGCAGTCGAACAAGGCCATCGTCGGGCGCAACGCATTCGCCCACGAAGCCGGGATTCATCAGGACGGGATGCTGAAGGACCGGCGCACCTACGAGATCATGCGGCCCGAGGACGTCGGGGTGCCCGGCACGACGCTGGTGCTCGGCAAGCACTCGGGCCGGCACGCGGTCGCGAAGCGCTGCGAGCAGTTCGGCATGACGCTCTCACGGCACCAGCTGGATCAGGTCTACCGCTGCATGGTCGCCCGGGCGGACCTCCAGCGGCACATCACGGACGACGATCTGCTGGAGATTGTGGCGGACGTCGCTGGCGCGGCGCCGGCCCCGTCAGTGCGCGAGCCCGTCGGTCACGAAGCCGGCTACGGCTTTGGAGTGTAGAAAAGCCAAAAACCAAAGCCAGAAAGGCCGATGGAGTCTTACTCCACCGTCACGCTTTTCGCCAGATTCCGCGGCTGATCGACGTCGCAGCCGCGCCGGACGGAGACGTGGTACGCCAGCAACTGCAGCGGCACCACCAGCAGGATGGGGAGCACGAGCGGGTGCGCATCCGGCACCGTGAGTACGACGTCGCGTCCGGGGTCCAGCAGGCCGTGAAACGCCGGCGCCTTTGACTCGTTGGTCACCACGATCACCCGGCCGCCGCGGGCCTTGGCCTCCTGAATATTTCCAACCACTTTCTCGAACACGGCATCGTCCGGCGCGAGGGTGACGATGGGCAGGTCCTCGTCGATGAGGGCAATCGGACCGTGCTTCATCTCGCCCGCCGGGTAGCCTTCGGCGTGGATGTAGGAGATTTCCTTGAGCTTCAGCGCGCCTTCGAGCGCGATCGGATAGTTGATTCCGCGGCCCAGGTACAGAAAATCGCGGTGCTTGTACACCTGCGCGGCCAGGCTGGCAATCGACGCGTCGAGCTTCAGCGCCTGCTCGATTCCACGCGGCAATTGATCGAGCTGGTCGACCAGCGTCTTGGCCAGCGCCGGCGCCAGGGTGCCGCGCACCTGGCCGAGATAGATCGCCAGGAGCTCGAGCGCGACGAGCTGCGACGTGAAGGCCTTGGTCGACGCGACGCCGATTTCGGGCCCGGCGTGCGTGTAGACCGTGCCGTCGGCCTCGCGCGTGGCCATGCTGCCGACGACGTTGCAGATGGCGACCGTGCGCGCGCCCTGTTGCTTCGCCTCGCGCATGGCCGCGAGTGTGTCGGCCGTCTCGCCCGACTGCGTAATGGCGATCGCCAGCGTGTGCTTGTCGACAATCGGCCGCCGGTACCGGAACTCCGAGCTGTAGTCGACCTCGACCGGCACACGCGCCAGCTCTTCGATCAGAAACTTGCCGATGAGACCGGCATGCCATGAGGTTCCGCAGCCGAGAATCACGATCCGCTGCACGGCCTTCAGCGCCGCGTCGTCGATCTGCATTTCGTTCAGGAACACCTTCGAGTGCTCGGCAGAGGTTCGGCCCAGCACGGTCTCGCGCGCGGCCCACGGCTGCTCGTGAATCTCCTTGAGCATGAAGTGGGCGTAGCCGGCCTTCTCGGCCATGACCGGATCCCAGGAGATGTGGTGCGGCGTCTTCTGCACCACGCGGCCCTGGAAATCCGTGAATGTCACGCCCGCGCGCGTGACGATCGCCATCTCGCGATCGTCGAGGAAGACGATGTTGCGCGTGTGGCTCAGGATCGCGGGGATGTCGGAGGCGACGAAGTACTCGTCCTGTCCCAGTCCGATCACCACCGGCGGTCCATTGCGCACGGCCACGATCGTGTCGGGGTCCTCGGTGGACACGACGACGAGCGCGAACAGCCCCCGGAGGCCCGTGAGCGCCCGGCGGATCGCCGCCACGATCCCATCGCCCTTCGATTCCTTCTCGATGAGGTGGGCAGCGACTTCCGTGTCGGTTTCGGTGACGAACTTGTGGCCCTCCGCAATGAGCTGATGCTTCAGCTCGAGATAGTTCTCGATGATGCCGTTGTGCACCACGACGACCTTGCCCTTGCAGTCGCGATGCGGATGGGCGTTTTCCTCGGTTGGGCGGCCGTGGGTGGCCCAGCGCGTGTGCCCGATGCCGTACTGGCCCTCCAGCGGCTGCTTGACGAGCACGTCTGCCAGGTTGGCGAGTTTGCCGGCACTGCGCCGGATGTCGAGCTTTCCGTTGCGCACGACGGCGATGCCCGCAGAGTCGTAGCCGCGGTACTCCAGGCGCCGCAGCCCTTCCATAATCACCGGCACGAGCGGCTTAGGACCTACGTATCCGACAATCCCGCACATAGTTGATTCAGCCTTTGTCCTTTGTCCGCTCCGCGCGGCGTGCGGCGGCCCATCCCGGCTTGTTCTGCTGGCGGCCGCGAGCGATGGCGAGCGCGTCGGCCGGCACGTCCTCGGTGATCGATGATCCGGCGGCCACGTACGCGCCCTTGCCGATGCGGACGGGCGCGATCAATTGCGTGTCGCTGCCGATGAAGACGCCGTCTTCGAGGACCGTCTTGAACTTGTTCGTGCCGTCGTAGTTGCACGTAATCGTGCCGGCGCCGACATTCACGCCTTCGCCAATCGTGGCGTCGCCAAGGTACGCGAGATGATTGGCCTTGGACTTCCTGCCGAGCGTCGTCTTCTTCAGCTCGACGAAGTTGCCGACCTTCGCGTATTCCCCGATCACCGTGTTCGGCCGGATGTGCGCGAAGGGTCCGATGGCGGCGCCCAACGCGACCGACGAGTCCGTGATGATCGACCGATCGAGGATCGTCACATCGTCGGCGACGGTCACGTTGGTCAACCGCACACCCGCGTGGATCCGGCAGCGTGACCCGATCGTCGTCCGGCCTTCGAGAATGACGCCCGGGCTGATCACGGTGTCGGGCCCAATCGTGACGTCCTGTTCGATGTACGTGGTGTCCGGATCTTCGATCGACACGCCGGCGAGCTGCAGCGCGCGGTTCTTGCGCGATCGAATCACGCGGGCCAGGTCCGCCAAATCGACGCGGCTGTTCACGCCCCGAAGCTCATCGGCCGTGTCGAGGACGAGCGTTTCGACTTTCAGATTGCGTTGCCGGTAGTCGGCGACGAGATCGGTGAGGTAGTACTCGCCCTGGGCGTTATCGGAGGCGATGCCACGGAGCGCAGCGAACAACGGTCCCATCGCCAACGCATAGATGCCGCTGTTGACTTCACGAATGGCGCGCTCCGGTCCGGACGCATCGCGCTCTTCGACGATGCGCGAAATCCTGCCGTCGCCGTCTCGCACGATCCGGCCATAGCCGTACGGATCGTCGAGCATCGCGGTCAGCACGGTCGCCGCCGCCCGGGCCGATTCATGCGAGGCGACCAGGCGCCGCAACGTGCTCGCCTCGAGCAGCGGGACGTCCGCGTAGAGCAACAAGACGGTTCCGGTGCGGCCGCCGAGCGCCGGCTCGGCTTGTAACAACGCGTGCCCGGTCCCGAGCTGAGGCGATTGAACGACGAACTGGAGGTGGTGACGTGCGCTGAGGGCCTCTTTCACCTGGTCAGCGCCATGACCAACCACGAGCACGGTCGAGGCCGGGCCGAGTCCGTCGACGGTCTGCAGAACGTGTTCGATGAGTGGCCGCCCTGCAAGAGTGTGAAGGACCTTGGGGCGGTCCGATTTCATGCGCGTGCCTTTACCGGCCGCGAGGATGACGACGTGGAGATCGCTCACGCACTAGTGTCCAGTCTCCCCCCATTCATCGGAAGGAGAGAGCCCATCCATTATGGGTGATTGAGATGCGTCTAGCGTATGAGCCGCCTGGGTTTGCGGGCACCACCGGGTGCCGCTTGGGAAGGCAGTTCCGTGAGTTCCTGAAACGCCGGGACGTCGAAGAGCGGCTCGAAGTCTGGTTCGTGTCGCGCTTGGGCCCGGGCCTCGGGACTGAGGGCAATCGCCTGGCCGAGGTATGACAGCGCCTTGTCGAACGATCCTCGGCGTACTTCGATGACCGCCAGCAGGTAGAGGGCCAGGTCCTGATGGGGATCCTCGGCCAACACTCCGCGAGCCAGACTCTCGGCCCGGTCGTGCGACAGGTTGTTCAGGGCCGCGGTCGCCGCCGTCAGGCGCTCTTCGATGGTTCTTGGTTCGGTCGGACGCCGACTCAGCTCTCGGGCGCACAGCTCCAGGTACACGCGGGCGCGGTCGAGCAGGGCCCGCTCGAGGGGATGGCGTTCAACCAGCTGGGTGAATGACTCAGCAGCCGGTCCGTACTGATGGTGCTGGAGCGCCTCCATCCCTCGCTGGAACAGCGCGACGGCCTCCGGGGATGGACCAGGAGGCGGTGCCGGCGCCGGGGGCACCGAACGCGGCGTGGGAGCATGGACCGTCGCGGCGGGCGACTTTACAGACGCTCGCTCACCAGGACGGACTCTGCCTCGGACGGGCGACGGCTTATGCGGTTTCGTCATGAACGTGAAAGAAACGGCTCGGCCTGCTGGGTGCGGGAAAACAGCCCAGAAAATAGCAAAAATGGATGATCGAGATCAAGGCGCCGACCTGCGCAGTCGATCGGCCAATATTTTGCTTTTCTTCACAGACTTTTTCACCTCTGAAACCTCGTGTCCTGTGACAGCCGCGACGATTGCAACGGCCTCATCATCATCGAATTGGTCAAATTTGGTGAGCCGACCATACAAAGCCATGGTCTGTTCGGCGTCTACCGGTTGGCTCGTCGCCCTATCAGGAGCTGCGCCGATGATTACCGTGAATTCACCACGCTTGGCAAGGGCATGAGCCCCAATGATTGGTTGAATGACCACTTGCTCGAAGCGCTTTGTCAGCTCTCTGGCTAATACAATTGGCTTATTGACCAATATTGGAGTCAGGTCGCCGAGCGTCCGCTGGATCCGATGCGGTGCTTCAAAGAACACGGTGATGCGAGGCTCCGCGGCGATCGCGGTGACCCAGCGCTTCCGCGCGATGCCTGAGCTCGGTGGGAAGCCCATGAACACGAACTGGTCGCCGGAAAGTCCGGACACTGAAAGGGCTGTGACGATGGCGCTTGGTCCCGGCACCGGGACGACAGGCAATCCACGCTCATGGGCCGCTCGGACGAGCCGCGCCCCCGGATCGGCAATTGTCGGGGTTCCAGCATCGGAAACGAGGGCAATACTCTCCCCGGCCGCCAGTCGCTCGAGCAGCCGCGGGGTCTCGCGGGCTTCGTTGTGTTCGCGGAGGCTGATCAATGATTTCCGGATCTCGTAGTGGGCCAGCAGCTTTGATGTTCGTCGTGTGTCCTCAGCCGCAATGAGGTCCACCTCGCGGAGCGTCCGCAGCGCCCGGAAGGTGAGGTCCTCCAGGTTGCCGATCGGCGTCGCCACGACGTAGAGCGTACCGGACATGGTCGTGAACAGGATTCTCTATAATCCTCAGTTGGACAAGCATCAGATATATGCCCCTCTTCGAGTACGAGTGCAACGCCTGCGGCCGCCGCTTCGAACGAATTCAGAAGTTCTCCGATCCTCTGGTAGACAAGTGCCCGGCTTGTGGTGAGGCCGCAAGACGACTCGTGTCCTCGCCGGCCATTCAATTCAAGGGCTCCGGCTTTTACATCACCGACTACGCGAAGAAGAGCGGCGAGAAACCCGGCGAGAAATCCGGCGAGAAGACCGGCGGCGACGACAAGGCAGCCAAGCCGGCCGACTCGAAGGGAACGGAGGCCAAGCCCTCCACCTCCTCCGACGCTCCGAAGTCTGACGGCGAGAAGGCGAAGCCCGAAACCAAGTCGTAGTCCTTAACGCGACAGCGTGCGCAGCTCGGCCTCGATGTACGCCCTGAACGCTTCGGCCACGTCCGGCCGGCGCAGGGCGAAGTAGGCGGTCGCCTTCAGGAATCCGAGCTTGTTGCCGGCGTCGTGCCGAACGCCATCGATTTCGCACGCGAACAACGGCCGGTCTTTCAGCAGCCGCTTTAGTCCGTTCGTGAGCTGGATTTCGCCCGCCCGGTCCTTGCCCGTGGCGTCGAGCGCCTCGAAGATATCCGGCGTCAGGATGTAGCGGCCGATGATCGCGAGATCCGAAGGCGCCTGATCCGCCGGCGGTTTCTCGACGAGATCGGTGATCTGATAGACGCCGTTGCCGAGCGGCGTGTGCGCGATCACGCCGTACTTGGAGATCTGATCCTTCGGCATGCGCTCGACCAGAATGACGGGCCCGTGCACGTGTTCGTAGACCTTGATCATCTGAGCGAGCGCCGGCGGCGTCGCGTCGATGACGTCGTCCGGCAGAATCACCGCGAACGGTTCGTTGCCGACGAGCGGCCGCGCCACGAGCACGGCGTGTCCGAGTCCCAGCGGCTCGCCCTGCCGGACGGACGACACGTCGGCGAGACCCGACACGCGCCGCACTTCGTCGAGCAGGTCGGTCTTGCCGCGTGATGCCAGCAACGACTCGAGATCGCTCGAGATGTCGAAGTGATCCTCCATCGCGGTTTTGCCGCGGCTCGTCACGAGCACGATGTTCGTGATGCCAGAGCCGACGGCTTCCTCGACGCCGTATTGGATGACGGGCTTGTCGACCAGCGTCAGCATTTCCTTGGCTTGCGCTTTCGTCGCCGGTAGAAAGCGTGTGCCCAGCCCTGCCGCAGGAAAGACGGCCTTCTGAACGGTCGCGACGGACCGTGTCGCTCGAGTGGATCGGGGTGTGGGTCGGGCAGCAACGTCTGAGGTCATGGCTTTCCCGGTCTGCTAATCGGCACTTCGCCTGCCAAGGTGAGGGCTGGAGGTAAGATGCGCTGCATGTTCAGCGGCTCAGCGAACCGAACGGGCGCGTCTGCCTACGTGCAGGACGTCATCGCTTACACCAAGATCAAGAATCCCAGTGAGCCGGAGTTTCACCAGGCGGTCGAGGAGGTGCTCGAATCGCTGGCGCCCGTCCTCGACCGCCGGCGGGAGTACCGGACGGCCCGAATCCTCGAGCGGATGATCGAGCCCGAACGCGTGATCATGTTCCGGGTGCCGTGGCAGGACGATCAGGGCCACGTGCAAGTGAATCGTGGTTTCCGCATCGAGATGAACAGCGCGCTGGGCCCGTACAAGGGCGGACTCCGATTTCACCCGTCGGTGAACCTGGGCATTCTGAAATTTCTCGCGTTCGAACAGGTGCTCAAGAACTCGCTGACCACGTTGATGATGGGCGGCGGCAAGGGCGGGTCCGACTTCGATCCGAAGGGCCGCAGCGACAACGAGGTCATGCGCTTCTGTCAGAGCTTCATGTCGGAGCTCTTCCGGCACATCGGACCCGACACCGACGTCCCGGCCGGCGATATCGGCGTGGGCGGACGGGAGATCGGGTTTCTCTTCGGGCAGTACAAACGCTTGCGCAACGAGTTCACGGGCGTGCTCACCGGCAAGGGCCTCAATTGGGGAGGCTCGCTGATTCGGCCTGAAGCGACGGGCTACGGTGCGGTGTATTTCTCGGCCGAGATGCTGGCCACTCGCGGCGAGACGCTCGAGAACAAGCGGTGTCTCGTGTCGGGCAGCGGCAACGTCGCCCAGTACACGGTGGAGAAGCTCATCGATCTCGGCGCGAAGCCGGTGACGTTGTCCGATTCGGACGGCTTCATCTACGACGACGCCGGCATCGATCGCGAGAAATTGCAGTTCGTGTTCGAGCTGAAGAATTCGCGGCGCGGCCGGATCAAGGAATACGCCGATCAGTTCCGGACCGCCGTGTACACCGCGATCGATCCGAAGCAGGATCACAATCCGCTGTGGGCCATCAAAGCGGAGTGCGCGTTTCCGAGCGCGACCCAAAACGAGATCAACGGCAAGGACGCGGCGAACCTCGTCAAGTCCGGCGTGTACGTCGTCTCTGAGGGCGCCAACATGCCGACCACGCTCGACGGTGTGGGCGTCTTCCTCGACGCGCACATTCTCTATGCGCCGGGCAAGGCGTCCAACGCCGGCGGCGTCGCGACCTCGGGCCTCGAGATGATGCAGAACAGCATGCGCATGACGTGGCCGCGCGCCGAGGTGGACACGCGGCTGCAGGCCATCATGAAGGCCATTCATCGCGCCTGCTGGGACACGGCGGCGGAGTTCGGCACGCCGGGCAACTACGTCAACGGCGCGAACATCGCCGGGTTCCTGAAGGTCGCCGACTCGATGATGGATCAAGGAGTGGTGTGACGTGACGACGGCCGCCCGATCGCTGGGGTCGGGCAGCCGCCTGCACGGGTTTCAGGATCTCGCCCGGTTCCGCGTCCACGACATCCTGCTCGTCTCGAGCCTCTACGACGCGTTCATCCTCACCGAGGACGGCCAGCTCAGCGAGAGCGTGCTCGGCCGGTTCCTGAATTTCGATACGCACGACGTGCCGCGCCTGCGGCATGCCGCCACCGGCCGCGAGGCGCTGGAGCTGGCGCAGGTCGATCACTTCGATCTCGTGATCGCGGCCACGCACATCGGCGACATGAGCGTCGTCGATCTCGCGCGCGAGCTGCGTCACGGCCAGCGCGTGCCGGTCGTGGCACTCGCGTACGACGCGCGCGATCTCGCCGCGGTCACGGACGTTCCCGACGCGCCGAATCTCGACCGTGCCTTCCTGTGGCAAGGCGACGTCGGCATTCTGCCCGCCATCGTGAAGTACGTCGAAGACCGCATGAACGTCGCGGTGGACACCGGCGAGATGGGCGTCCAGGCGATCATCGTCATCGAAGACAGCGTCCGCTACTACTCGTCGTTTCTTCCGGTCATCTATGCCGAGCTCATGCGGCATTCGCAGAGCCTCGTGCCCGAGGGCATCAACCTCTCGCACAAACTGATGCGCCTTCAGGCGCGCCCCAAGATTCTGTTGTGCAGCACGTTCGAGGAAGCGTGGGCGTACTTCGAGGCCTACGAAAGCAGCATCCTGGGCGTGATTGCGGACATCGAGTTTCCGAAGGAGGGACAGCTGTCGGCGGAAGCCGGCGTCGAGTTCGCGCGACGGGTGCGGGAGCGGCAGCCGGACGTGCCGATCATGCTGCAGTCGAGCGTGGCCGCCAACGAGACGCTCGCGTCGTCGGTGGGCGCGTCGTTTCTGCTCAAAGAATCGCCGACGCTCCTGCACCAGCTGCAGGAGTTCATGATCGAGAATTTCGGGTTCGGCGACTTCGTGTTCCGGCTGCCCGGCGGCGGGGTCGTCGGCCGCGCGAACGATCTGCGGAGCCTCGAGGAACTGTTGCGCACCGTGCCGGAGGAGAGCCTGGCGTACCACGGCGCACGGAATCACTTCTCGAAGTGGCTCAAGGCGCGGACGGAGTTCGCCCTCGCGCACCGGCTCAGGCCGCGGAAAGTGTCGGACTTCCGCAGCATCGAAGACCTGCGGCGCGAGCTCATCGGATCGATCCACGAGTACCGCCGCCGGCGCAATCGCGGCATCGTCGCGGACTTCGATCCGGCGACGTTCGACCCCGCCGCCAGCTTCTGCCGGGTGGGCGCCGGATCGCTCGGCGGCAAGGGCCGGGGCCTCGCGTTCATCAGCTTTCTGCTCGACGAATACGCGTTGGAGTCGCGCTTTCCGGGCGTGGAGATCGGCGTCCCGCCGGCCATCGTGCTCGGCGCGGACGTCTTCGATCGCGTCCTGGACGACAACCACCTGCGCCATGTCGCGCTCAACTCGGTCGACGACGATCGGATCTTCCAGGTGCTGCGGGCGGCGGCGTTTCCGGCCGACGTGCGCCGGGATCTCGCCGCGTTCCTCGACGTTGTGCGCTACCCGTTGGCCGTGCGATCGTCGAGCCTGCTCGAGGACTCGCCCTACCAGCCGTTTGCCGGGATCTACGAGACATGCATGATCCCGAACGGCCACCCGGATGTGCGAACCCGGTTGGCGCGGCTGCGCGACGCGATCTGCCGCGTCTATGCCTCGACGTTCAGCCAGCGCGCGAAGTCGTATTTCAAGACGTCGCCGTACCGCCTCGAAGAAGAGAGGATGGCCGTCGTCATCCAGCAGGTCGTCGGGCGGACGCGCAACGGCCGCCACTATCCAGACCTGGCCGGCGTCGCGCGCTCGCACAACTTCTACCCGGCGCCGCCGCTCACGGCGGGCGACGGCATCGCGGCGGTTGCGCTCGGCCTCGGCGCGACGGTCGTGGCCGGCGAGACCTGCTTCCGATTCTCGCCCCGGTATCCACGGCACGTCGTGCAGTTCTCGTCGGTCGATGATGTGCTGCGCAATTCGCAGCGGACGTTCTACGCGTTGACGATGGACGAGCACGGGCCGGCGGCGGGCGAGCGTGCGGAATTCGACCTTCAGCAATTCGGCCTGGACGCCGCCGAGCACGACGGCGCCCTGGCCGCGATCGGCTCGACGTATTCGCCCGAGAACGACGTCGTCTTCGACGGCATTTCGCGGCCCGGCGTGCGGCTCGTGAGCTTTGCGCCGATCCTCAAACACGACGTCTTTCCGCTGGCGGACATTCTCCGCCTGCTCCTCGAGATCAGCGAGCAGGGGACGGGTGGACCTGTTGAGATCGAGTTTGCCGCCAACATCGCGGTGCCGGCGGGCGAGCCGGCAGAATTCGCCGTCCTGCAGATCCGGCCGCTCGCGTTGGCTCGTGAGCTGGCCGAGCTGGACCTGGGCCGCGACCGCGACGACACGCTCGTGTGCCGCAGCGACGCGGTCCTCGGTCATGGGCGGGTGGACAACATTCGCGATCTCGTGGTGATCGACTCGCAGCGGTTTGGCGCGGCGCGGAGCCAGGAGATCGCGCACGAGATCAGCCGGATCAACGCGGCGCTCGCGGGAGCGGGCCGCCCGTACATTCTCATCGGCGTCGGCCGGCTCGGATCGAGCGAGCCGACGCTCGGTCTGCCGGTCACATGGCACCAGATTGATGGCGTGCGCGTGATCGTCGAGGCCGGTTTCCGCGACTTCAAGGTCACGCCCTCGCAAGGCTCGCACTTTTTTCAGAACCTCCAGACGTCACGCGTCGGCTACTTCACGGTGAATCCCGAAGCAGGGGAGGGCTTCGTCGACTGGCCCTGGCTGGCCGCGCAACCTGCGGAGAGCGAACGCGCCGGCGTACGCCACCTACGCTTCGCATCGCCGATCACCGTCAAGATGAACGGGAAGGAACATCGGGGAGTCATCGTGAAGCCGGGGAACTGACGCTGACCGGCTCGGACATTTTCGATTTGAGATTGGGAGACTGGGAGATTACGAGCGCCCGGTAATCTCCAAATCTCCCAGTCCCAAAATCTCCGAATTCCGGATTCAGCTACCATGTCCCGATGCTCGATCCCGCACTGGTCCGAGATCATCTGTCCGACGTCGAGGCGAAGCTGCGCCGGCGCGGGATGGATCCGTCGGCGGAGCTCGGCCAGTTGTCCAAGCTCGAGGCCGATCGCAAGCGGCTGATTCCGGTGGTCGAAAACCTCAAGCGCGAGCAGAACGCGGCCGGCGAGGCCGTCGCGCGTGCGAAGAAGGCGGGCGAGGATCCCAGCGCGATCTTTGCGGAAAACAAGGTCCGGGCGGGGAAAATTCGCGAGCTCGAGACCGAGCTGGCCGATGTCGATCGGCGGCGCGACAGCCTGCTGCTGACCATTCCCAATCTGCCGCACGACAGTGTGCCGGCCGGGAAGTCCTCGGCGGACAACGTCGAGATCAAGAAATGGGGTACGCCGCCCGCGTTCGACTTCGCGCCGAAGCCGCACTGGGAGCTGGGCCCCGCGCTCGGCATCATCGACTTCGAGCGCGCGACGCGGATGTCCGGCGCGCGGTTCTCCGTCTTGATGGGGGCCGGCGCGCGCCTGGCGCGCGCGCTCATCGACTTCATGCTCGACCTGCACACGCGCGAGCATGGCTACACGGAGGTCGAGCCGCCGTTCATGGTCAACGCCGCGGCGCTCACCGGCACGGGCAACCTGCCGAAGTTCGAGCAGGACTTGTTCAAGATCGCCGGCGATTGGGATCTGTACTTGATTCCGACGGCCGAAGTGCCGCTCACGAACCTTCATCGCGAGGAGATCTTGGACGGCCGGCAACTGCCGCTGAGGTACACGGCCTACACGCCGTGCTTCCGGAGCGAGGCGGGATCGTACGGCGCGGACGTCCGCGGGCTCATCCGTCAGCACCAGTTCGACAAGGTGGAGCTCGTCAAGTTCACGACCCCCGAGCAGTCGCACGACGAGCTCGAGAGCCTCACGCGAAATGCGGAAACGGTCCTCGAGCGGCTGGGTCTGGCGTATCGCCGCGTTCTGCTCTGCGCGGGAGACATGGGCTTTGCCTCGGCGAAGACGTACGACATCGAGGTGTGGCTGCCGAGTCAGACCACGTATCGCGAGATTTCCTCGTGCAGCAACACCGAGGCGTTTCAGGCGCGCCGCGCGCAAATCAAGTACCGGCCCGACGGCGCCGGCAAGGCGCAACTCGCGCACACGCTGAACGGCTCAGGCCTCGCCGTCGGCCGCACGCTGATCGCGATTCTCGAGAACTGTCAGCAGCGCGACGGATCCGTCGTCGTCCCTCAAGCGCTGAGGCCGTACATGCGCGGACTCGACGTCATTAAGTGATACTTGTTGGCCGGGTTGAAAAGGCCCCGCCGGTGAAAGAAAGATCGCGGCCGGAGTGGAGCGGGCGTAGGGGCCCCGCGTAACGGAGGCCGCCAGGCGGGGTGCAGGGGGCCCCGCCGATCAAAGTCGGAGAGATGGCCGAGCGGTTTAAGGCGGTGGTCTTGAAAACCACTGAACTCGAAAGGGTTCCGGGGGTTCGAATCCCTCTCTCTCCGCCAACCTTCGCTCACGCTTGCCAAAGACGTGCGTGAGCTACGGTTGGCAAGCCACGCGAAGGTTGTCCGCCGTAGCCGCGAACGCAGTGAGCGTTCGGCGAAGGTGGACCTCCCCGCTCACGCTTGCCAAA
>Ga0137427_10000086_pt1 | contig 48089 bp, 71 predicted proteins | sample EasRivERMZT700_2_FD_102309 | JGI IMG/M metagenome (GOLD analysis project Ga0137427, IMG submission 102309) | Soil microbial communities from meander-bound floodplain in the East River, Colorado, USA - East River MetaG ERMZT700_2 | ecosystem: Environmental > Terrestrial > Soil > Floodplain ...
GCCATTCAAGCGATCGACGTGGGCACCGGGCGCAAGCGCTACACCTTCGACAGCTTTGGGACGGTGCCGCAGCGGGCGCGGACGATCTCCACCGAGATCACTGGCAGCAGCACCTCCGCTCGCCCAGTGCTGTACTTCTTGGGTCAGTCGCACATTCTCGAACCGGACGTCACCGTCAACCGGGTCACGCAGTGGGACGACCTCGGCCATCCCGACGAGTCGTATGTCACCGGCATCACGCTCGATGTGGACACCGGCGGGGAGGACAGGACCATTATTTTCGAGCGCGACTTCCTCGGCTTGACGAGTGAGCTGGACACCAAGACGGTGAACACAAACGGCCGGCACAAGGTCAAGTTCACCTGGGACGCCCTGCCCGCGCACAAGGTCCGTATCCGCCCGAACGACGACTGCAAAGCGTGGATCCTCTACAAGGCGGACTGGATCGCGCTCCCTGAGCCGCCGCGTATCGCCGGGTGGGACATTCACTTCGAGGCGGACGGCGATCAGTACTACACCGGGCTGGACCTCTACTGCGACACGGGCGGGGCGGAGAAGCAGATCGAAGTCACCGTCGATGGGGTGGTGCTCACCAACCCCTATACGCTCGAAGCCTTCTGGCGCCTCACCGCGAACGGTCGTCGCTGGCTGCACATGACCTTCCTCGCCGGGCGCGGGCACGTGTTTCACTTCCGCGCGCTCGATGCGAATGTGGGGTTGTTGTACACCCACAAGTGGCACACTGAACCCGAGCCGAGTGAGCAGAGCAACTGGAACCAGAACTTCTCCGCGTGGGGGACGCAGGCGGACAAATGGCTGAAGGCGATTGTGTTTGAAGCCGACACCTTCGGCGCGAACAAGCAGGTGCGAGTCGAGGTCGACGGCACACTCGCGGACACGCTCACCGTGAACTGCAACGGCAGGCTCGTGCAGCAGCTCACCCTCAGCACGCAGAAGCTCGGACGCATCTGGCGTATCTACCCGGCCGACGGCAACCCCGGGCGACTCTACACCGCTGTCCCGCTGTTCGACGTCGAGCCGTACAAGCTCAATCGGTGGGAAACCCAAGAAACCAACCACGGCGTGCCGAGCTTCCAGTCCGTCCTCGAAGCGAACATCACGATCAAATCGACCGCGGTGGTGACGCTGCGGCTGTTCTGGCATGTGAACCAAGGCGGCAGCCAGCCCGCCACCGTCTTCTTCGAGGACTACTTCATTCCGTCGACCAACGATCAGAAGAACACACGCTTCGTCCCGTTCGGCGTGAACAAGGGCATCTTGTACAAGTACCTGTTCACCAGTCCGGCCGACTTCTTCCTCTATCAGGAAGAGTCGCATGTGCTCGTGCAGCCGTGGGGCAATCCGCAGACGGTGAAAGTGCAGCCGTTTGGGAATGACGACGTGGATATCACCCGCAACATGATCGTGCCGCAGCTCGCGGCTGCACGGTCTGGCGGAGGGAGCTAGTGGCGACGGCTCCTCCCAAACGCCGCTTCTACGACCTCACGCCCTCCCCCTCATCGATGAAGGCGCTCTGGGACAAGATTTATGATTTGTTCGACAACCTAGAGACCGCCCAAGCGACGATCAATCGGCAAGAGGCGGCGCTGCTCGATCAAGGCAATCAGATCGACGTGATGGGCGAGCAGACGCGGCAGGCGCTGATTGCGGCTGGGAAGATGACGGGCGTCGGCACGGTGAATGAGGGCACTGATGGTGGGGAGGAAGAGGACAACTGTGACGAACTCGCGAACACCCACGACGATCACATCGCCACCGTCGAGGCCGTCATCGCCGATCTCGTCGCCCACGGCGTAGACCTGTCTGGTGAATGCGGCTCGTGGACGGTGGTGAACGAAGTCGTGAAGTGGCTGCGGCCCAGTGAGCCGACCATCGGCCTCATCGCGAAGGGCGGCACGAACTGTAACGGCTACTCGATCGACGCGCTGATGTATAACGATGGCGTCGTGTTCGACATTCTAATCAACGCGGAGAACGCGCCGCCGACCGGTGCCGACCCACAGTGGGGGTACGGCGGCTGTCGAGACCCGAGCGACTGGAGAGACCCCGTATGACGATCGTGGCGCGGCTGCTGCCGGAAGGCGAGTGGGAGAAGCTCGCTACCCGTGCGCCGTTCGATGTTGCGGGGCTGCCCGACCCGGAGCACTGGCTGATCCCGGTCGTCGAGAAGGACGGCGTAATTGTCGCCTCGTGTGGAATCCTCGACACGGTGCATTGGGACGGCTTCTGTGTGGACGACGACGTGCAGAAGAATCCGGCGGTGTTTCGGGCACTGCTTGACCTCTCGATCGTGACGCTGCAGGAGCGCGGCATCCCGGGGGTGCATCTCACCGTGCCGAACGATCGCCCAGACCTCCAAGCGATGGTTGAACAGTATGGGTTTGTGCCGTCAGAGGGAAAGTTGTACATTCTACAGGTCCCCCCACAGCAGGTCACCTAAATGGGCTTCATGGCTGCCCTTCCCTGGGCCATAAAGGGGGCGTCTGCCGTCGGCGGCTGGTTGATGGGGCGCAAAGCGCAGTCCTCTGCCCAGCAACGCTCGCCCGAAGAACTCGCCGCGCTCAGTGGGGCGTCGAGTGCGGCGAGCGGCCTCACGCAGCAAGGCCAGACCCTCACCAACACCGGCCTCCCCGCCGTGCAGAAGTCGCTGGGGTACTACCAGACCTTGCTCAGCGGCAGCCGGGCGGCGATGGCGCAGGCCACCGCCGGCACACGCAATGCCCTCACGGATACCTATCGAGGGGCTGAGCGTGGGCTGGAGCATTCGGGCATCAGGGGTGGCTCACGGGATCTCGCCGCGGCGGAACTCAATCGCGATCGCGCGGGGAAGATCGCTGGGCTGACCACGGGTGTGCAACCGGGTGCGGCAGCCGCGTTGATGGAAGGCGGGTCGGAGTTGGTCGGCCAAGGCACCACCACGATGGCGAACGCCGGATCGCTCTGGAGCGGACTGCTCGGGCAGGGCTTCCAGAATCGCACCTATGCACGAGGTGAAGGCGAGAAGGCGGGCACGAGTATTGGGGGGTTGTTGTTCGACATCTTGAGCGGTGGGTTCGGCAAGAAGGCGCCACTCCCAAGCCGATCGACCGTGCCGACGTCGACCACATGGATGCCGGGCGGCGGCAGCGGGACGAGGTTTTAGGTGGGGGTGTTCGAAGGACTGCTCGGCGGCTTCACCGGACGGAAGTCTGAAGTCGAAGCACAGAACCGCGCCGAGGCCGAACGCGCGGCGAATCGTGAGGCCGCGATCTTCTCCTCGCTGATGAACGCGGACGATCCGGAAGTGCGCTCGCTCGCGCTGGCTGGGTTGCTCGACTCTGCGAAACCCCGCACCAAAAAGTCTGGACTGCGCGGCTGGATCGGCGAGATGGAATCCTCGCCCTACATGCCGCAGATTCAGTCGCTGATCAACACGCCTGTTACTGAGCACAAACAGATTCAGCTCCCCGGTGAAGCCACGCGGCCCGGGCTGCCTGGTCCGATCCCCGGGATGGACGTCGTCAAGCCGACGATCGTCACACCTCCGGCGGGGGGCGCTCCAGCCTCCGCGGGCATGTCGCCCACCCCGATGATCGATAGTAAGACGCAGTCGGCTGGGCCACCGCCGCCGCAGAGCTATACGCAACCGCCGCCGATTCCGTACACCGTACAAAAGCCGCGGCAGGTGTTCTTATCGCCCGAGGCGAAGTATGAGCAGATGGAACTGCTGAAGGGCAAGGTTGGTGAGGAGGTCAAGATCAGGGAACTCGAAACGATCCTTGGCGACCGCACCAAGGCGATTGAGTTCCGGCGGCGTGAGCGGGAAGCGGAGATTCAGTACCGACTCAGGATGGGTGCCGGCGGCGCGGCGGGGATGAACTACGCCGAGGGCGAAGTGGTACCCGATCCGAGTTCACCGACCGGCTACGTCCAGATCATGTACCAGCGGGGCAATCCGCAGAATCAGTACCGCATGCCTGCTGCGCCACCGACCAACACGACGCGGTTCTTCGGACAGGATCTCGAATCGATCGCCCGCGAGCTGTACAACAAGCCCGTCGCACAACTGTCGCAGGCGGAAATCGCCAACGCCAATACAGTGAAACAACAGCGGGAGGTCTCGCAGGCCGGTGCAACCACCGCTGCCCGTGGCGAAGCGGCTGCCGCTGCACCGATGACGCGGCAGGACACCTTCGCCGCGCATCAGACCCTCGCGAATGACTGGCAGCAGCTGGCGACACCACTACGTGAAGTCAATCGGCAGATGTTGATCATGGACGCTGGTATGTCTGCGGCCAATCGTGGTGACATGGCGGCTGGGTCAGACGCTGTGCAGTTGACCTTCCAGAAGATCCTCGACCCGATCTCCGTCGTGCGGACGGAAGAGTACCTGCGGATTGTTGGTGAGCAGAGCTTGCTTGACCGTGCGCGGGGCGCGTTTGAACGGATGCGAATTGGCGGCACGGGCGTCCCACTCGCAGAACTGCAGGAGTACGCCGCCCTCGCCAAGCAGATCGCCTCCGCGATGGACCGGGGCATGCAGATCGACCGCGTGCGAATCGCCCGAGCCGCCCGAAGCTACGGCCTCGACCCGAGCTTGATCCTCGACAAGGTGCCGTCTGAAGCGCAAGCTCCACCGAGTTCCATCGTTTCACCGCCACCACAGCCCGGTGGTGCAGCAACTACATCGGCCGCCCCTCCTGTGAACGGCCCACCCGCCCCCGGTGGCAACGGCTACGCGGTCGGCGAAGAGGTCATGTACGACGGCAAGCGGCACAAGGTCATCGCCATTCGCCCTGACGGCCAAGTCGATCTCGAAGTCATTCCCTAGCCCATGCCCGAGCGCCTCACCGTTCCGGCGACGGCCATCACGCCGGATTACCGCGCCATCCTCGATCGAGAGGCTGCGGCGCTGGGTGTGCCTGTGGATCTCGCCCGGCGGATTGTCGGTGCCGAGTCGAGCTGGAATCCGAAGGCGGTCTCACCCAAGGGGGCGATTGGGCTGATGCAGCTCATGCCCGGCACCGCCGCCGAGATGGGCGGCGATCCGCACGACCCGATTCAGAACATCCAGATGGGATTGCGGTACTTCAAGCGGCAGCTCGATACGCACAAAGGGGATCCGAACCTCGCGCTCGCCGCCTACAACGCCGGGCCAGGCGCCGTGGCGCGCGCTGGGGGCGTCCCGCCGTTTAAGGAGACGCAAGACTACATTCAGAAGATCAACCCCTCGCAGGCGTCTACAGCCGCTCCAAGCGCTCCTCCGACACGTATTACGGTGCCGGCGACAGCGCTGCAGCGTGTGACCGTCTCCGCCAGTGCCCTCCAGCCGACCCCCGAAGCGGAAGGTCGCCGCATGCTGCCGCCGCTCCCGGGGCTGCCAGCCGTCGGGTCAGGACCGCGCACGCCGCCTCCTGCGCCACAAACCTTCGAGCGCACGGGGCCGCAGATGGCCGTGGAAGGCTTACGGCGGTACAGCGTACTACCGACGGCTGGAGCGATCGCTGGCGCACCAGTCGGTGCCCTCGCTGGTGGACCGACGATCATCGGCGTGCCCTTGTCAGGCGTGGCTGGCGCGGGTGCAGGGGCGGCGCTCGGGGAAAGCGCCCAAGTCGGCCTTGAACGGGCGGTGGGGCTGTCGAGTGGGCCGCCGGCGCCGCGGATTGCTCGTGAGGGCGCGTTCGGGATGGCGGGCGAAGGGATCGGCGGGGCTATCTTCCAAGGCGCGAAGGCGCTCGCCGGCCCCTTCGTGAAGAAGATGACGCTCAAAGGCTACGAAGCCCTGCGCGAACTCAAGGGGCAGGTGCTCCCGGCGCAAGTCACCGAGTCGCGCATCCTCGACATTCTGCAGAACATCGCCGAAGGATCGATGATGGGCGGCGGCCGGATGCGCGACTTCAAGCTCGGACAGGACAAGGTCGTCGAGGCGCTGGTCGACAACGCACTCACCAAGTACGGCGGGCGCACCGCCCCCGAGGCCGCTGGCAGTGCCTACGCGACGGCCCTCGAAGGCGCCGTGGACAGCTTCCATGCGGCGGGCAGTCGGTTGTACCGGGTTGTGGACAACCTCACCCAAGGGGCGATGGTGCCCACCAGCGGCCTGCAGGCGTTCACCGCCGAAGAACTCGCCAAGCGCAGTGCCATCCCGCGCGAGGTCACGGGGGACAGTGGGCTACGGCTGCTGAAGGAATTTGACGACCTCGCGCAGGACGTCGTCACGACAACGCCCGCCTCGTCGATCCTCGATGCCTCTGGCAACCCCGTGCGCGCGGCGACGACCACCAGTGCGCCGAAGGAGATCACCTTCGAGCAAGCGAACTTCCTGCGTGGACAACTGCTGCAGAAGATTCGCATGTACTCCCGCGAAGGGGATGATGTCGCCCGCGGGATTGCCGAGCAACTCGTCAAGCGGCTCGATGGTGCGATGGAGCAGAGTGCGAACAACCTCTCCCCGCAAGCGCAGCAAGCCTGGCGGCAGGCGAACACGTTCTGGCGCGAGGGCAAGGCGCAGTTCGAAACGAAGTTCCTGCGCGGGTTGATCGAGAAGCACCCGGACAAGGCCGCGCAGTCGCTGATGCAGAGCAACAACCCGGTGCTCGTGCGGGAAGCGCGCAACGCGGTGAGTGTGCGTCAGTGGCAGCCTGTGCAGGCCGCGATGGCGACGCAGCTCGTGGAGAAGGCGACCAATCCGGAGACCGGCGCGATCAGCGGCCGCATCATGCTGAACCAGATCAAGACGCTCGGGCGGAGTGTCGAGGAGATCTTCCCGACGACCGTGAATGAGGTGAAGCGCCTCGCGCGCATCCTGTCTACCGTGCAGCAGGGGCCGGGCGAAGCGACCGGGAAGATGTACATTCAGCTGGCGCAAGGCAGTGCGCTCGCCGGCGTCGTGACCGGGGGCGTGCTCGGGAGTGCGGCGCTGGCCGGGTCGTCTGGGGTGATCCTGCTGACGCCCATTGCCATCGCGCGGATTATGACCAGCCCGACCGGCATGCGCTGGCTCACCACAGGGCTGACGGCTCCACGCGGGAGTCAGGAAGCCATCCGCGCGACGACCCAACTCGCGACGTTTCTCGCCGCGGGGGAGGCGGATCGCAACGCGCCACCTCGTCCATCTCGGGTGTTCCGGTAACGGTCTTGCTACAGATTCGCTCTGGAGGTCTCATGCTCTTAGTTGATCTACTGGTTGTGCTCATCATCGCCGGGGTGGTGCTTTGGGCGGCGAAAGCGCTCATGGGCGCGTTCGGGCTGGGCGAGCCGATTCACACGGTGGTGTACGTACTCCTCGTACTCGTCCTGTTGGTGATGGTGCTGAATGTGTTTGGGCTGGGGCCGAATCTCGGGGTGGGGCGGCTGCGCTACTAGGCGATCGCTCGCGAGAAGTCCTCGAAGTCGTCGACATCTTCCTCGACGGGGGCCGTAGCGATGCGGTCGCTGCTCACCCCCAACTCCTCAAAGCCAGGCACGGTCAGCTTTTCGAGGTCCGCCCAGCTCGCCCCGACCTTGCCCACCTTCGCCGACACGCCTGTTGAGAGGTACGGCCCCATGCCCCATTCCGCCGGGCAGGGCAGCTGTGTGAACGGCCGCTGCATCTCACGGAAGACGGTCTCGGCGACGAGTTCGAACACCCGCACTGGGATGTCGAGCAGCAGGGAGTCGTGAATGGGTGCGCGGAGTGGGGTGACGCCGTCCGCAATCGCTCCGAGGTAGCACGCACTCTCCGGGTCGAAGAGGCGCAGCATCACCTCTTTGAGCTTGCCCGCGGTGGTGCTCTGCGGCAGGAAGGCCACCACCCGCTTGCCGTCTTCGCCCAAGCTGATCTTGAAATATTGTCCGTTGATCACACTGACCGGCGCGGCGGCATCGTCCAACCCCTGCTTGCGGCAGATGGAGAGGATCTTCCAGTACTGCCCCGCGGTGATCTTCTTGAAGGTGTACACCGACCAGAACTCGTGCTTGTCACCGAACGGATGCACGCCCGGGCCGCCGAGATAGTGCTGCTTGAACGCTAACTCTCTGATCTGCCGCTGGAACGGCCCCGCCTTGGGCGCCATGTGATTGAAGATGGCGGCGTACTCGGCGGCGACTTTGCGCGTCGGGAAGATCTCGGGGAACTGCAGCACCATCCCGGCTTCGGTCAGGCCATAGCTGTAGCCGTGGACAAAGCGTTTACTCCGGTCGTAGGTCTGCTGAATGGACTCGTCCTTGGATTCTTTGATCTCTTTGAAGTAGGCGCCTTTGTCGGCAGCCGACCACGTGGGGTCGTACGGTCGCTTCAGGATGTGACTCGCGAGGCCCGCGTGGACCCCGAGCTTCGCCAACTCGATGTATAGGTGATCGCGCATCCACCAGCCGAAGTCCACCGCCTCGCTGCCTGAGAAATCCACTTCGAGCAACCGAGAGCCGACGGTGGGGACCACGCAGCGCCGGAACCCTGCCGCGAGGGTGGCCTTGCCTTCCTTGTCGGCGACGACATTGGTGATGTTCGGGTTGACGTACGACAACCTCCCAGTGCTCGGGACGAAGGTCGGCTCGGGGTGAATGCGGTTGTTCGCGTCCATCCTGCGCTCGATGCCGTCGACATACGTGCCCTTGACCTTCATCACCGCCCGGTAGTCAAGCAGCGTCTGGTAGAACGGATCCCCGGTGCGGGTGAGTGTCTTTAAGGTTTCTTTGTTGGTCGAGTCTTTGCCGGTTTTCTTCGCGCGGCCGGGGCTGTGCTTCCGGTACTTGATGTAGGCGAGGACTTGATCGGGAGAGTCAGGATTAAATGGCTCCTGCCAGAAGTACCGAACCAACGTGCGACGGTCAGGGCTAACACTTGGAGTGCATTCTTTGTCTTGACACCGATGTCGTCGCTGCACATCACTAGCGCCACACGTGGTACAAACGAGGACGTCTCGCTCAACGGCTTTCTCGACGACAACCGCCTGTTTGTAGAGATCGAGCTTGACCTCACTGCTCTCTTTGCCCGCACGCTTCGCCCCCTTCCGAGTAAACGCTGTCGCCTTCACATGCAGCACATTGTCGAGTGGCTTCTTGGTCAGCCCACCTTTGGGTGTGAGCGGGCGCAGATCCTCCGGTACCTGCTGCTGAATCTTCTCTAGTAGCCGTGTGGCCTTCTCGCCAAGTTCCACCTTGAAGGTACTCAGCCCCGGCTTGTCGATCTGCACACCCACCAACTGCGCCGGCCGCAGCGCCTGGTACATGAGCTGATGCACATACCGCATCGCCGAGTCGTACATCCCCGTCTTGTGCAAGTCGCCGATCACCCCAAACCCCACGCGATGATTCTGCAGGCCGTCCGCCGCACCGTACGTCGCCGGGTCGGCATCGGCGAGGTGCTTCCACGGCCCGTACCCCGAGTAGAACGGTGCCCAGAAGCCTAGCCCGCGTGGGAGGTCACTGTGCAGCCGATGGGCGAGCCACATGAGGTCGATGACTTTGGGGAAGTCCGCCTCACTGAGCATGTCCGAGTTCACGCAGCGGGCGAAGTCGTAGCCGATGTAGTTCCAGCCCCATAGGGGTCCGGGTGAGCGATGCAGCCGCCGCAGCGCGTCAATGTACGGCCCGACATAGGGCACGGTGACGCCTTCATCCGGGTGGCACGCGACGTTCACGCGGAGGATTTGATAACTCCTGTCCTCTGCGGAGATCTCGCCTTCGTCCTTGCCGCCCGCCTTGTCAGGCGTCTCGATGTCGGAGGAGATCGGGTAGGCCCACGGGTCCTGCAGCCGCATCGCAATCGCGGTGTCGACCCACTGGTTGAACCAGTCGACCGGCGGATCGATGATGAGCGAATGATCTGACGTTGGTGCCCCATGCAGGATCGCGTGCTCGGCTTGTTGCAGATCCCAGAGCACCGTGCCGATCAGGTTGTGCGCGCCCCGCTGCAGGAAGCTCGGATGAAATGTTGGGACGACCCAAAAGCGGTTGGTTGGGTCGCGTAGCACTGAGCCGTGAAAATCCTGCACGCGAATCTTCTTGCGGTCGAGCAAGCCCAAGGTGGTCTTGAGGGCGGTGCCCCCCAGCGCGATCACCACCTTGTGCCCTTCGGCGAAGAGCGGCTCTCTGTGCACCTTGCAGTGATCGATCGCGGAATAGAACCAGGGGGCTTGTGGTGAGCCGTCCATCCAGTCATTGGGCGGCCGACAACTGATGGTGTTGCCGATGCGTTGGGCCTCGCGCTTCCACCCGAGGAGGTTGAGCAAGCGTTGCAGCATCCCGCCGGCGTCGCCGACGAAGTTGCGGCCGGTTGCCGCTTCGGTGCCGCCGAGCGCTTCACCGAGCCAGAGGAGGGGTGAGGAGGGTTCACCTTCGGGCAGGGCGAAGCCAGAGCTGCGCTCAGCGAGGGAGCAGCCGGCACAGGTACTAGGCTTGGCGGAAGGTGGCATCAGCGCAGCGGCACCGCGAGAAAGTTATCGGGATGACTCGGCCACCGCACGCAGGAGTAGCACAGCCGGTTCAGGAACTGTGCGACGTCATTCCAGTTCACGTTGTGCGCCACCGCCCGTTTTGGATCCCACTCGAACACAATCGCCGGCCGATGCAGGGCGATGGTCGTCTCCAGCCCTTGCAGCGCGTGGAAGTCACAGCCTTGGGCGTCGATCTTGATCAGGCTCACCTTCTCGCCGTAGAGCGGGAGGTACGTGTCGAGCGGCTCGGCTTGGATCAGCGTGTCAGACGGTGCGCCAGTGGGGACGAGCGTGGCCTCGCCACTGTTGTGTGGGTCGATCGAGGCGGCGAGTTCGAGGTAGGTCGAGCGGCTGTAGGCGGCGACCGGGATGGTGATCACCCGCGTGGCGCAGCGATCTTTGTTCAGGTCGAGGTTCGCGAGCAGGCGCACGTAGGTCGAGCGGATCGGCTCGACGGCGACGACCCGGAAGGCATGCTGATGCGCGAGCCAGATCGTAAACGCCCCGACATTCGCGCCGACATCGAGGATGGTCGTCCGTGGCGCATCAAAACGGCAGATGTCCGTCCACCCCATCGCGATCACTTGGAGGAAGCCCGGTCCGTCCCACACGGTGCCCGCTTTGATCGTCGCCTCGATCAGATCGCGATCGTCGACTTGGAACTTGCCGAAGGAGGTTTGTACGACTTCATTCGCCATCCAGCATCTCCCAGAGCGACGGGTGCGCCTCGGCGACGTCCCGCACAGGCAACTGCGCTTCCGGGCGGCCTTCCGCCCGATCCAAGGCCCAGCACTCCGGATGCCATGAGCCGACGTTCGCGACCCAGTGTGTATGCACGACACCTTGGGGAATCGTCATCATACAGACACGACGCTGACAGACACTCGCGTGGCGGTTCTTCGGTAGGCGCATGGCGTGATCATCCGGGGGCGCGGGAGCCGCAATGAGCAGGTCGTGCTTGCGAATCAGTTTGCAGATGCGGAGTGCCTCATCCACCAGGTCGTGCTGGACGACGAACTTCATACGGTCGCGAATGCCCCGGAGGAGCCACCGGTCGACGCTGGAACGGGCTTCCAAGCGGTCGAGCGTGCTCACTGACCGTACCCTTCATACCGTCGCCGACTAAAGTTCCCCACCCGCGGTCGGTAGATGCTGTCCTCGATGTTCTTCAGCGCCCGGCGCATGTTGTCGCTGACCTCCCGCCGCGCCTCCGCCGACGTTTGCATCCCGCGCAGGGTGTCCTCGGCGAAGGTGGCCTTGCCGGTGGCGAGGAGATCCTCGATGTCTTGGACGAAGCGGTACCACTCGGTGGTGCGGACGTCATTCGTCGAAGATGCTCCCGACCTTGTCAAGATCGTACTTGGGTCGAGGTTCAGATCGTCGATCGTTTTTCCAGCCACGGATCCACTCCTTTAGGACATCCTGCTCCCGAGGCAGAATGAACGCTTGAATCTTCAGTTCCTTCCGTGCGAACGCAAACTCCGCACGAGCACCACTACTCTGCTCGAAGTCCTCAGTGAGCACAATCGCATCGCACCGCCGCAGCAGTTCGAGATCGCCTTCGAGCCAGATGTCATCAGCCGCCTCGCCGTCGAAGAGGGCGGTGTTCGCATGCGGGCAGAGCGCGACCGCTCCGAGCTTCCACACCTGTAGCGCCACGGCCTGCGCCTGGCGAATGTTCTGCAGGATCTTCCACGGGGTGGCGGCGCGGTACGGCCCAGCGATATAAATAACAGGGAGGCGCTCGGTACTCATAGCTCCACATCAATCATCAGGTGTAGTCGCACCGTCTCGCCCCAGTTCACCGCGCCGTGCGGCTCGGCGGGGTCCATGCGGTAGATCATCCCCTCGCTCAGCTTCGTCCACTTGGTCCCGACGCTGTAGCTCCAGCAGGCGTCATTCGATCGCAGTACGACATGGTACCGAACCGCTGGCGCGATGGAGGCGTCCGCATGGAGGGCGATCTGCTGACTCGGCGCCAACCCAACCAACTGAATCGTCGCGATCGATCCGGCTCCCGGGATGTACGCCAAGGCGCTCAACCCCGCCGGGAACGGGATGATGAAGCTGCCGTTGTACTGTGCGGGGACGCACGCGCGGGCGACCTCGGTGATCTGGTTGATCAGGTAGCGCGGCACCAGCCCGAGCGGTTCATAGGCCATGTTGCAACTCATCATTCTCCCGATCCGAGAGCAGTTCCCCAGCGGCCACTCGTGCCTGCAGCTCCTGTTGCCGCGTCGGAAGCATGGCCGGCCCGTGTGTGGTGATCTCGTGTGGGACGACGTCGCCGCCGCCTTGTATGAGGCGCTGCAACTCCGGGGTCGTCACGCCGTCCTGCGCGCTCGCCGCATCAAAGGGAATCGTGTACCGTTCCTGGTTCACCGGCCCGCCCCACTTCGCTTCATAGTGCTTGCGGCTGATGCCGATCCGCGCCTCGTGCTGCTGCCGGGCCTCTGGCGTCATCGTCTTGATCGTCTGACTGCCGCCGCCCAGATGCCAGAAGGGCAGGTTCACCGAGAAGATCTGATCGCCGTCCCCACCGAGCATGTAGCGTCTGTGCATGTCGAGGTCTTCACAGAAGGCCGGGATGAAGGCTTCATCGAAGGGGTACTTCCAGTGCCCACGGCGGGAGATCAGGAAGCAGGAGAAGTCGGGACCACCCTTCTGATCTGCCATCGTACGCACCGTAATCCCCGGAGCCTTCTGGAAGGTGTCGTACTGCTCCTGTGTCACACCCACAGCCGACACGAACAACGCCTGCTCTTCAGCCATGACGAGCTTCAAGGTCAGGACCGTACACGCATCAATACGGAGATCGTTATTCACCACCAGCGCCTCCTCACCCCCACAGCCCCACACAAACTGCAGCGCCCGGTTCCACGTCGCGCTCAGGCTGGGTAAACAAGGGTCATGGCTCCAGATGAGCAGCCGAGGCTCTTGTTCGGCAATCGCCTCCAACCGATCACGGAAGGATCCGCTCACCCCTTGGAGGATGACGAGCACACGGGTCGGCACAGACTGAGCGAGGCAGTCCGCAATCGCCGCCTCGGTCATCTCCGGGCCGGCCATCACGGGCATGACGATCCACGTGGGCTGTGTACTATCTGTCATAGCGGCTCCTCGTGCGGAAGCTCCACCAGCCGAACACCAGCAGCACCGCCGCGCCAGTGGTGAGAATCCAGAACAGGTTGTTCCCAATCTCTAGGGTGAAGATCACAAGCCCCCCTTCCCACGCACGACGCGAGGATGCGGCAGCGGCACGATGAACGAGCCACCCCCGTCTAGGTACGTGGCTTCACGGTTGATAAACGCTTCGGCGAACTGCCACGATCCAAACATTGTGACGGCTGCTGGATCCTCCTGTCGCCACGTCTCCTCGCTCACGATCGGGATGCGCGTCCCACTCGTCACCAGCCCCACCTTCTCCGGCGTGCGTTCGGCCGCTCGGCGAATCTGTGTGCGGTCGATACCGCAGTACTGGAGGAGCGTCGAGGACTTGGTACTCGCCGCGTAGAGGTCGATGAAGCCGTACTGCTGTACTGCCGCAGCGACGACGGCTTGGATCTGGCTGCGGGTCTCGCCAACCTGCCAGGCGAACTTTTCGAGACGATCGTGTGTGGTCAGCCGCCCTTCGTCGTCCATCCACGAGGCCGTGCGGTGGTAGTTCACGGGCTGCGACATTCTCCGCACGTACAGACGGAGGCTGCCGCCGTTGATCGCCCGGCGCTCGACGTCCACCACGCCAAGGTCGAAGTCCGTGAGCAGCGGGAGGAAGCTCCGCATGGAGTAGTAGCACAAATGCTCCGCCACGATATTGTCGAACGCACACGTCTCGACCATCTGCGCGAGATCCTGAAACTGCACCACCCACACGCCGTCGTCGGTGAGCAGCCGGTCGATCTCGGCCACGAACGCCTTCGGATCTTCCAAGTCGTAGAACATCGCGATCGAGGTGGCGATGGTGATGGACTTCGCACTGAGCCTGCGCGAGGCTTCTCCCGGGAAGAACGAGGGGTACTGCACATTCGCCACTGACGCCAGCAGCTGTTGCAGGTTGTAGGCCGGCTCGAACGCGATCCGCAGCGGGCCGACCGGATAACCGCTCAGCAAGGTGCCGTCGTTCGCCCCGATGTCGAGGACTTCATCCGACTCCGCCAGCGGGCGTTCGAGGACCTCCTGCGCCTTGTCGACGATGTCCGCCAACTCTGCGCGCATGGTTTCGTTGATGCCTGACCGGTACCAGTACTCCCGGTACAGCAGCTCCGGGTCGACCGAATGCCGCAGCTGCACGAGTCCACAGCCGTCACAGGTCACAACGGTGAGTGGGACAGCGAGCGGGTCTGGTTCGTCTGGCTTCAGGAAGGTGGACGGAACCAGTTTCCCAAGATCGAGCAGCGGGTACAAGTCGCCGTAGCAGGCACGGCAGGTGTCACGTGTGAATGTAGGCATTGGGTTAGGCTCGTTTGATCAGCGCGAGTGAAGGAACCCGTACGTTCGTCCAGATCGAACGCGATAGATGGTACAAGGATGTACGGCGTAGGCACGTGCGAGTGCTATACGAGAAGCCCCTATCGCCTGTTGAATTTCTCTAACTTGTTGATTCGTCAGCTTCCGTGCGCCTACCACAGCACCGAAACGAACAGCGTGTTGCATGTTTTCTCGCCGTGTCACGTACTCAAGGTTCGTCCAGCGGTTGTTCTGCTTGTTCCCGTCCTTGTGGTTGATGTCATAGCCCGGCGGCCGTTTACCTATGAAAAACTGGGCGACGAGGATGTGAACGCACCAGCGTTTTTTCTGCTTTCCCTCTACAGATGGCATGAAGGATGGATACCCAGCCCCCGCTAGAGACAAGCGCACGGGTGTTGGCGAAAACCGTTTCGTTTGCCGTGTATCGTGCCGAGGTCGCATCCGACGTACACGTCCACGGTTTGAGACTGCGTACCAGCCGTCTAAACACAGCGCCCAGCGTTCCTTCATGCTCGCTTCACCATTGCAAGGCTACAAATCGAAAAGTCGTACACCTGGTTGCCGTGATAGGTCCGGTCTCTGCCGCCGAACAACTCAAATTCGCCGCACTTCTCGCGAATCTGCTCCCACGCTTTGGTGTCGAAGATGCGCTTGCGGTCCCAGTGGAAGTGGTACTGATCAGGTAAATCTGTGCCGTGATCCATTGTGAGGAAGAGCAAGCCGCCGGGGGCGACGAGGCAGCCGAGATGGTAGCAGAAGCGATCGAGGTCGTCGACGTGCTCCAGTACGGAGAGGCAGAAGACGGCGTGCGAGAGGCGCGGTGCTGTGTCGAGGTAGGCTGCGAGATCCATCCCTTCCTTCGGGTCGACGACGATCGCCGAGCCTCCAACCATCCGGTGAAAGGGACTACCAGCCCCGCCCACGTCGATCACGTGTCCAGCCGTACCTTTTCCTGCTCGCATTCCCACCCATCGGTCGAGCGCACAGAGCGCCATACCGTATTCCCACTTGCGGCTCTCGTGCTGTGGCGCAGCGGAATGGAAGTGCTGGTCAATCACGCTGTACAACTCAGGTTCGAGCAGGCTGAGGTCGTGTTGAATATTCGCCAGCTTCGTCAGCGGTAGTGTCATCCTCGCCTCCCCAGTGCTACCGTCCGCACCTGCTGCTCGACCCACGGATACGTCTTCTGCACCGCCTCGTCCACCGTCCCGGTCGGTGCCCAGCCGTTCGTGAGCACCTTGAGCAAACTGTGGTCGCTCGTCCGGCCTCTCACCCCGAGCGGCCCGAACTCATGCACGATCTCCACCTTCTTGCCTGCGCAGGCCATGATCTTCTCGGCCAGCGTGTTGATCGACACCATCTCCGTGCTCCCGAGATTCACCGGCCCCGCTGCCCCTGCCGCGATCAACCGTTCGATCCCTTCGAGGCATTCGTCCACGTACAAGAAGGTACGCGTCTGCTCACCATCGCCCCACATCCTGATGTGGCCGCCATTGGGTGCCTCGGCGATCTTCCGGCACAGCGCCGCGAACACCTTCTCCTTGCCACCGCGCCACGTGCCTTCAGGCCCCACAATCGAATGAAACCGCGCGATCGTCACATTCAAGCCGACGTTCCGCTGATGCGCGAGGTACATCCGCTCCGAAAAGAGCTTCTCCCAGCCGTACTCACTATCCGGGTTCGCCGGGTAGGCGGTGTCCTCGCGACAGTCGGGAAAGTCGGCGCTCTCTTGGTTCTGCTGCGGATAAATACAGGCGGAACTCGGGAAGAACACCCGCCCCACGTGCATCGCGACGGCGATCCGCGCCACATGCAGGTTGATCTGCGCGGCCGTGTGCATGACCTCCGCGTCGTGCCGTCCGGTGAAGATGTAGCCCGCCCCGCCCATCGCGGTGGCGAATTGGTACACGGTGTCGGGCGAGCCGGTGAGGGCTTGGTAGACGTCCTGCTCCTGGCAGAGGTCGCGCAGGAGGAACTCGTCGGCGGGGGACTTGGCGAAGGGCGGCAGGTGGCGATCCACCCCGCGCACCCAGTGCCCTTCGGCCTTGAGCCGTTTGACCATGTGCGCGCCGATAAATCCTGCTCCGCCCAACACGACGCAGCGCCTCATTGTCATCGTCGCCACCCTTCTTCGAGGACTTTCACCGCTGCGGTCCATGACAGATCATCGAGTAACTGCTTCGGGAATTTCAGCGTCAGATCTCCTGTAGTCATGTGCAGAACAGACAAGCCAAGGAGTCCGGTGTCGAGATCATCAACCAACATGACTTCATCCGGGTACGGATACAGGTGTGTGAACATCGGCGACGCCCGATTCACCAGCAGCGGCCGTTTGCTCGCCAAGCACACCATCGCACTGCCTGATCGATCATCATGGCCGCCGTACCAGCACACATTCACGGTGCTCCGCGCGAGGCGTTTGATCTCGTCCTCCTGCGACAGCCAGATATCTGGGTGTGAGAAGTTGGTCTTGTAGCCCCGGTCGGTGCAGATCTGCGTTAGCAACCCGAGGCCATCCCCTCGCACCCCTGAGTAGCCCACGGTAAATTCCCCGTTCGGCGCAGGCAGGTCCTCGACCCAATCCGGAATCGGGTACCAGATCTGCCGATGCCCCTCCTCCCTGCCGAGCACGCCCCACTTCACGTCCATCTGATGATTGAAGGGGCAGCTCGCGGCCGGGCAGCCGTTCCACACCGACTTCAGCGCGGTGACGCTGTCCCACGGCGCGCCGGCGTAGTGATTGAAGGTGGCGGGGTGCCAGATCACATGGATCACGTCGAACGAGTTGTAATCCGGCGGCAGGAAGGACTCCTGGCAGGCTTCGCGCCGGGCGTAGACGAGGGAGTAGGTGCCGTCGTAGCCGAGGACGGCGTGACCGGCACGCTGGAGGGCTGTCACCGTCTGCATGGAGAAATTTTGAAAGCCACATTTGCGATCACTGAAATTGCCAAGGACGCAGATCTTCACGCTGCACCTCCGAGTCGACGGTAGATGCTTGCGTATCGTTCACCGACGTGCGCCCAACTGTCCTGCTCCGCGAGCGCGACCATCCCTACGTCCACCCGGCCAAGCTGCACACTGCTCAGCCGCTGCGCGAACTGTTTGAAATCGGTACACCACCGGATGTACTTGTTCGCGAGCGGATCCGCGTAGAGGGCGCGGAACTGCCGACAGGTTTCCAAGGCGAAGACGGGCTTCCGCGCCGCAATGCCCTGCAGGATGGCTCCACTTTGTCCGGTGTTGGCGCAGGTGTACATGAAGGCGGTGGCGTCACACTGATGCAGCAGGCGCACGACACGTGCTCTGTCGACGAAGTCTGACCGCACTGTTGTATGGGGATTCAGCGATCGCCAGCGTGCCCAGTCGGCATCGGTCGAGTTCGGCGCAATGACGTAGAAGCCCCAGCCACACTGCGCCGTCACCCGTGCGAGTTCGTCGTAGTTCTTCCACGGAAACGGGAACCCCACGGTGCCCAAGACCGGCTGGTCCCGATACGCCTTCGTCCAGCGGTGATGCCCCATGTACTCGTCCCCGTCGATGAGGTCAGGCACACCCATCCGGATGTACTCGACGTTCTCCGGCAGGTCGTCGAACGGCTCATGCACCACCGTGTAGTTCGCGGCGGCACACACGGCTTTGCACTGGTCGCTGTTCGGGACGCCGGTGTCGTGCAGCGTCACGAGCACCTTATGCCCCTTCTGCTTCAAGCGAGCGATGACATCAGGCGTCCAGCGACTATGGAGGGCCATGTGATAGTTCAAATGAATCACATCAATGCCTGTACCGTAATCAGCACCCATCAACAAGGCAGACGGATCAAGCGAACCAGCGGATGGGGTGATGACGATGTCGTCCGGCGTCGCGTCGACCGCCTCTTTCAGCAGCGCCGAGTGCTCGGCAATCCCGCACGCCGTCTCCCACGTCGTCACCAGCAAGACGTTCATCCTTGTCCACCTTCCGGCACGTCCGAACTCTGCTTCTTGTGCTCCTCCACCCGCCACAGTTCGAGCGCCTCCACACGGGCACCAACCGCCCAGAGGTCATGGGCGAGCTGTTCGAGCTTCTCCAACCGCTCGGTCAGATCGGTGAGCTTCTTGTTGGCGGCTCGGGTGTTGCGGAGGGTCGTATCCTGCGGATTGCGCTTGACAGATTTCTTTGCCATCACTTAGCCTCCACATTCAACAGGGCTGGGTTCAGCGTGCCACCTGACTCGTTCGCTTTCTCTCCTTCATTGCCGATTTGTGTTTTCAGATTGTGCCAACGTCGCAAGGCGTCGCCGTGTTCCCACACAGCGGCTAATGTTGCGACCGCCGCTCCGTACATGAACCCAGTAATGCCGTCCGTGTCCGCTTCGCGGCTCGTTCGATCGGCACACTGCTCAAGCGTCTGACCCTTCGCTATCTCACGTTCCATGAAGTTCGCCCAGTCCTCGGCGTAGCTCATCACGCGCCCGCCGTACGGGTCCGTGTTTGCGGCCTTAGCCTCCCCCCACCCTGCTGCGTCTTTCAGGTTCATCTCACTCCTCCTTCTTTACGAGATAGTCCCAGTACGGCGCCCACGGTACCCATGGCGCCACCATCCCGTTGCGTGGACGCCACACGACCACCGCCGTATTCCCACCCGCGTTGTCCGCCTCGGTGCCATCCGGCCGCAGGAAGCTCACCCGGTGCGGAATCTTCCGCGTCTCCCGTGCGGCGTGGAAGTCCTTCAGTGTCGCCGCCTCGCTGTGCCCCTCCACCCACTGCCGCCACCAATCCGTCTGCGGCGAGTACGGGATCACTCCGACCACCGTGCAGCCCTTCTGCGACTCCTGCCAGCACTTCTCGATCCACGGCCCGATCGGCATCCGCAGCTCGCGGCTGTAGGGCGGGTTGACGAAGACCCCGGTGCGCGGCAGCGGGTCAGCCAACGCCGCGAGGGTGTACTGGGCGCGCAGGTACTCCGCCCAATCCACCTGTAGCGCATCCCTATAGCGGCTGTCGTGATGATCCGGCCCGAAGTGGTGCGGACACAGCTTGTCGATTTGGCTGGCGGCGGCGTCGAGGAGGAAGCAGAACTCCTGATCGAGCACAGTGAAGAGGGCCGGCGGCGTGCGCCAGTTCGGATCTTTGCTGGAATGTTGGACGGCTTCGGTGTGGCGTTTGGTCATGGACTCCTGAGCTTCCTCGATTAACCACGTGGGGGTGCGATCGGGATTGTTCGGCACACCTAGAGCTTCTCCGCGCCGCCGGCTTCGCCAGCATCCTCGTTGATCTTCTGCACGAGGGCGGCGCGTTCGTCGTTCAGCGCCTGAATCCGAAAGGCCAGCACCACGATCGCTTGCGTCCACGTCGCGACTTGCACATCCTCGGGCATCGCTGGCGGCAGCCCGCCTAAGTATCGACGTCCCTGTGCGCGGTGCAATCGGAGTTCATCCTCCGCATGCCACAGCAGCGCATTCACCGCCGCCAGCGCCGTGTACGCCTCGAACCACTTGCCGTTCAGCGTCCGCGCCCGAATCTGTGTGAGCAAAGCGGTTTGCTCGGTGCGGAAGTGGGTGGCGTCTCGCCCCTTTTCGGTGCTGACGACGATCTTCAGGGCGAGGATACTCAGCCTGTCGGAGATCTCGCCGGGGCCGTAGTTGATGAGCCTCACCTGTCACGACCTCCTTGACTGATCGCGAGAAGGCAAACGCTGAGGACAAAACCAATACCGATAAGGATGTACGCCACGTCAGCTCCCATGTCACCGCACTCCATCCACATGCGTCTGCAACCGTTCTCGCAGCGCGTCCGCACACGCTCTCGCGTCGAACGTCGGCTTGTCGTCATTCCCCATGACCACTGTGACCTCTGGCCCGTCCATCCCGTACGGATAGAAGATCGGATTCCAGCGGGCCTCCATCGGTTCGCACAGGAGCACAGGGGTCCCTGTCGCACAGGCCAGTACGTGCAGCGCGGAGCAGTCACCAAAAAACAGTCGAGCATCCTGTAGCACGCGAGCGGTCAGCAGCCAGTCGAACGCGACGGTTGGCACTGCCCAGCCTTCGGTTTGCCAGCGGCTTCCTTCAACCGTATGCAGGAAGGTGCGATTCGTGCCGTCCATCGGCAGCACACGATGCTCCGGATGCAGCAGGCTGTGCAGCAGCCCGAGCTTCAGCTCGAACCAGGCTTCGGTGAAGCCGACCACTACCGTGTCCGCAAAGTCCGCCCACGGCGGGACGGTGATCCACGGTCGCTTCAGATCGATCTGTTGCTTGGCCTGCTGCGCGATGTAGTACGGCAACGGGCAGGTGGGCCACTCTTTGTAGCCGAGGTCGAGAATCTCGTCCCAACAGTACTCCTGTAGGAGATCGTCGTGAAGCGGCGCCTTCCAGTTCGGTGGCGTCATGTCCCAACCAGGCAGCACGATCACCTCGTTGAGATAGGGTTGCTCCTGCAGCAGCGGCACGATCGACGCGAACTCGCCAGCGATCGCGAGGTCGACTGGCTCGCCACGCTGCTCGCTGATGGCGCGAGCGGTTGGAAGGCTCCACAAAAGATCCCCGTAGCGCCCGGGGAAGCTGACTAAAGTGCTCATAGTTTTTCCTGCGACTCCTCAGTGGGCCTCTGCTCACGCCGATCTTGGACCGGGGACGCCCCCGCCGCCCGCTCTGGTGTGAAGAATCGTCCGCCGCATGAGCACAGATCGACGGGCTTGCTGAGCGTGAATTCACATCCAGGCTTGTGGGCAAAAATGGGCATGGCTGGCTCCTGTGCCACGACGAGGGATTTCCCATCAGGTGCAGAGGACGACTCGAAGGATGGATTTCCAGGCCGTTCCACCGTTGGAACGACTGCTGCCTTATTCGGATATTCGGCAACCACCTTCGAGTCGTCCTCTGCACCGAGGGACCGTAGGAGGGCGTCGAGTTCATCGGCGCATCGTCCAAGTTCCGCGACGCGATCGCGTAAGCACGATCCCGTCTCTCCATCGAGGTTGTCGTACTGCTGCGCACGGGTCCGCCACTGCGCGACGAGTTGCTGCGCCGCTATGCTCATTCGTGCTCCTTCAGGCACCGCACACAGGGAATCCCTGACTCGATCAGCCGATTGCCGCAGACCTCACAGCACCACACGCCCTGTTCTGGCGGCCTGAGCGCGTTCAGTTCGGCGCGGAGTTCATCGGCACACGTCCCATACCCATCGGCTAACTTGTCGTAGCCGCTGCCTGGTGAGCCTCCGTGGAGCACACGCATATCCAATTCAGCTTTGTTCCAGTGGGCGATCAGGGCGTCGAGCCTCCCCCGGAGGGCGTCAGCCATGAAAATCTCCATGAAGCCGCTGAATCCTATCAATCTCAGCCGCGATAAGAGCACCAGCACGGACGAGGTTACGAATCGGGTCTTTCGGCTTCCACCACGCCCACGCCCACGGCCAGCGAATCGTCGTTACGGACACGTTCGTATGCTGAATCGCGTAGCGCGCGGCTGCGCGTGCCAGTTGCCCGCGCGTATGCGTATCATCGTGATACGGCGACCAGCCTTCGTGGTCCATCTGACGTTGCCGTTCCGCCGCGATTAGCTCCACGCCTGTCATCGAGCGCCTCCCCCGGAGATCCGCCGCGTCAGTCGGCATTCACAGAACCGCCATAAAAAGTAGCGCGATGAACGTGCCGCCAATAGCCAACAGACTTAGCGTGAGAAATAACCGCAATCCGGGAATGTCGTCTTCAGTCATTCAGGATCTCCTCTCGGCCGCGTCAGTCACCTGTAACAGCTACCGCGTTAACCATTCGGATGGTGTCAGCGGGTTCATTCCTGGCATCCGGCCAAAGTTCCCACTCTTGAGTGCGTCACGGGCGCGTTCTTCGCTAGGGTAATAGCCGCTTTCGCGTGAGTAGGGACCACAGCTACAATACGTCCCCACGTAATGACCAGCAGCAGAACGATAGACACCTAGCGTCAACTTGACACCACAATCAGGACAGCTCGCAGAAGCCCCACTCGCAATCGTTTCGCCTTTTATCATCGTGTCTCGTCTCCTCTCGGCCGGGGGCGTCAGACAGGGGTCCTCAGTCATCCCGCCTGCCCCACCCCGAGCGCCCGACTCACATCAAACGTCTTCCCCTGGGTGATCTGCGGCAGTAGGATCTCGCCCACGGTTTGATTCCGCCCCGGTACCACAATGAACGCCATGAACTCTTCCTCGAACACCGCAATCCCGGCCTCGACCGCTTCGAGCTTCGCCCGCACGACCAAGAAGAGGGCACGCCAGCGTTGCCGATCGGCCTGATCCATCGCGCGGGTGATCTGCCCCATGTTCCGGTTCAGCCCACCCGGAGACAGCTCAAAGTCTTTTCGCACCGGCCTCGGCAGTACAAAGCGAATCTGCTTGCCCTTCCAGCCGAACTCGATGATGTCCCGCGTGGCATCCCAGCCGGTATGGAACTGTTCCGCCCCTTGGTGCTGCAACAGCAGTTCGATCGCCCGCTTCGACCGCTCGACTGGCACGTCTGTCTCCGCTGCGTATCGACTCATGCTGCCCACCTCGTACTAGTACGTACTGTACTCATGTGCATCGTGTGCCTCTGGCTTCTTCAGCGCCGTGTCCTCGTCGAGTTCACGCTGCCATTGGTCGATCTTGCTGTGCATCCGGTTGAGCGCTTCGTGTACGGGGTACTTCTGCAGCCAGTACATCGCGTCTTGCATGGCGGCGATCTTGGAGATGCGCCGCTCGCGACCGACGAAGGTGAGCTTGTCCATTAGAGCCACGCCGCCAGCTTCGGGTCGCTCGCACACCGCTCGATGAACGTCTCCGGTCTGCCAATAATGTGCAGCCCCTCCGCCGTCCGCGCTCGGCTCAACGCCACATAGATCATCCCGAAGCTCTTGAAGAACGGATCGGCGATGTTCACCTGCACCCGATCCAAGCTCAATCCCTGTGACTTGTGTGTGGTGCTCGCCCACGCCAGTCGCAGCGGCATGTAGTCAATGGCGCCGGCGATCTCGTACTTCCCGCCCTCAGCGATCTTGTCGCCCTGGCCGCTCTCGCGGAGTTGCTTCCGGCGCTCGGCATCCGCCGGCACCAGTACTTCCCGGTGGCAGTAATCCACCGAGACCACCTCCCCTGTGCGGTGCAGCTTGACCTTGACAAACCTGTCTTCAGGGTTGGCTTGGGTGATCTCGCCGCAATCCCCATTCACGTAGTACGGCACCTTCGGCCGCCCGGGCGGACTCGGAATCCAGACGTTCGTCAGGATCATCACCCAGGCTCCCACCTTGAGCGGCAGGCGCTGCGGGATGCCCCAGGTGTACGGTGCCTTCTCGGGATTGCCCCATTCGCTCCGCTGCTTGCCCCAGCGCGCGCTCGGGTAGAACACCAGCGGACTCGTGAGCTTGTCGAGGCGAATCTGATTGAAGCGGTCGACCGCGTCGTTCTTGGCAAAGATCGTGGTGCCGTCGAACTGCTCGTCCTGCTTCGCCAGCAAGCGCTCGCGGAAGTACTCCAGCGCCTGGCGGCCGTTCCCCTGCCGGGCGTGTCGCAGCGCCTGAATGAAGTCGGGGTCGGCCTGCCGGCGAATCTCGGTGAGGGTGTGCGTCGTGTCGGCGAACCGGTGCCACTCCGGCGACTCGAAGGCGTAGATCGCTTTCACAGGAGGGAGCTGCGCGAAGTCCCCGACCAAGGTCAGCCCAAGTGGGTTCGCACTGATGTACTGTTCGTCCTCGTTCTGGAAGTAGTCCTTGCCGTTGACCTCTTCGATCGCGCGCACGAGGTACGTCAGCTGGTCCCCGTCCATCATCGACACTTCATCGATCACGAGCCGCCGCAGCCCAGCCGCATAGAGGCGCTTGAGCATGCCGGTGGTGATGCCGAGGGTGAACTTCTCCTGCAGGCTCTGGGTGTCGAAGTACCCAAGGAGCGAATTTATTGTGGTCCCGCCGAGGTTCAGCGCCGCAATCCCCGTGGTGGCGCAGAGCTGAATCCCTTTGACCTCGTCGGCCCAGAGCTTGGTGAGGAAGGTCTTGCCGCTGCCAGCGGCCCCAGCGATGTAGGTGAAGGTGGGAACGGGATCGGGCCACGGCAGTGGTGTGCGTGCCGGGATTGGAATTTCGCCGTAGTTCTCGCTCTCGATGAGCATGTGTGTACGCCTTGTGTGTGTGTGCCGTGTGTGTTAGAGCCGTTCCACCCGTGCCGCTCGGGGTCCCTTGTCGCTCGGTTCTGACTCGAAGCTCACCCGGTCGCCCACCTTCAGCTCGTTGAAGTCGCCCGGCGGCAGCGCACTCATGTGACAGAAGTAGTCCTGCCCCTGCGACGTTTTGATAAAGCAGAAGCCGCGGTCGGCGATCAGCCGGGCGATGGTGCCGGTCAGCCGATCACTCGCTGGTGTGACAGTGCGCTCCGGCTGCGGTGCGTAGGTCTGGTTGCTGTCGTCGAAGTCGTTATTGCGTCGTCGTGCCATCTCGGGTCTCCTTCAGCCTGCTATACAAGTGCAGTTGTGCTTCCATTTGCGCGTACTCGGCGAGCAGCACCGGTGGCGGCCCATCCTCCACGCGCTGGTCATGAATGCCGACGATGAATCCCTGCCGCGCCTTAAAGGCGAATCGGGAGTTCTGCCTTGAACTCCGCATAGACGGCGGCGTGTGCCTGTTCCCAGAAGCCATGATCGCCTCCTTCAGTTTGTTGTGCTGCCCACCGCTGATACCCTTCGTCACCAACCGCCGTCATGCCGCCGAGGTGTCGACAGCGGACGGGCAGGTACCATGCCTCCCAGTGATAACGTTTCGCAATCGCTCCGAGCGCCGAATCGTAGGCGTGATGCCGAACGCCGATCCTGTCGAGGAGGTGCCACGGCCGCAGCGTCGGTTGATACTCTCCACGCGAGATTGTGCCACCGTTGTCGATGCGCTTCGTCAGCTGAGACACTGGGGCGAGACCTAACCAGAACTCCCGCCGTCCAATCTGACTGAACCCATCCAAGCACGCCACCGGCTCCGCCAGCAGACTCCTCAACCCATGCACCTCCGCATCGATCAGATTGCTGCGGAAGCCCTTCCGCGCGAGCTGCACCGGCTTGTAGGGTGTCTGGTAGATGTCCTCGTCCGCGAGGCCGATCGCCCCGCCGAAGCCAGCGAGGCCCGTCTGGGGGTGCGTATCGAAGTGGCGCCGTACCTTCAGCATCCATTCCGGCTCGTACAGCACCACGTCGTCATGCAAGCAGGCGATGATGTCGACGTCGGGCATCTGATCCAACACGAAGTCGACGCCGGCTTTGAACGCCGGTACCGTGCCCATGTACTCGTCGTACACCAGCCACGTGCTCAGTGGCGGCTTCAACGCCCCGTGTGGTACCTTCCCGCTGTTCGCCACAATGACGACAGGTACATCCTTGCCCCAGCTCTCGATGCACGAGGCGGCCTTCTCGAACTGCGTCGTCGCCGTCACCACCACGAGGCGGCTCATTGCGGTGGCTCCTCGATCTCAGCGGCATCACGCGGCTCGGCTGGTGGCTCTTCCGCCGGCTTGTGCTCCCCCGGCAGCTCCGTCGCCTCCACCACCCGCACGAACTCCGTATTCTTCACGTCACGCTCGGCGAAGAACTTCGCGACACAGGTAATCGTGATCTCCATCATGCCGGGGGGTACCCCATCCCCGCTCAGCACAGGCTGAATCCGCTGCACCTTCCAGATCTGCGCGTTCGGCGTGTGCAGGGTCAAGCCGTCGCCCTCGTGAATCACGCGGCCGAGGAAGTCGCGGATCTGCGCGGGGCGGTTCATGGGGTTCCGTGGGTTGCCGCCAATGATCGGGATGTTCCCACCAAATCGGGGGTCAGGTTTCATCGTCGCTCCTAATTGAGGGTCGGATCGCCCGTGGCGCCGCCGCTCTCGTCTGCAAACTTCTCGGTGGTCTGGATGCTGCTTTCATCGCCACACAGCTCCGGGTGCAGGTCGATGAACTCGATGAACAAATTCCTGAGCACACGCAAGTGGTGCCCGGCGAAGCGGACGGTGTGCTGCCCACACTCCGGGCAATCAATATGGAGCTGCACGTAGAGGACTTCCTGCCCGTCAGGGAAGGTGGCTTTGATCGCCTCGCCACGCACCCTCGATTCAATCTTGCTCATGCTAACCCCGCCTTCAGCCACGATCTCCAGCGCGGCCAGATCCTCCGCCAGTCCAGATGGGCGACCGATCCCTGGCAGTACCCCTGCACCACCTCCGCCGGCTCGCTCCGCCGCCACTGCAGCGCTCGCTCCGCCGCGTTCGCCCAATCCTCGGCATACATGACCGGCCGGCGCAGCGCGTACACACTCTCTAGGCGCCAATCGCGTACCGGCACCTTCCACTCCGCTCGTGGGACCAAGGTCTCCCCGCCGGCGCAGCGGCTATGCACACAGGGGGTGCCAGCGGCCAAGCTCTCAACAATCGGGTACCCAAACCCCTCACCCAAGCTCGGTAGCAGGGTGATCTGGCAGGCTTTGTACAGATGGTACAAATGCTGGTCTGTCCACTGTGCCGTTTCATCGCTGGTGATCGTCACCCGCTTGCCCAGCTCGAAGTCGGCAATCAGCTGCTGCACCGACCACGACTTCACCAGCACATCGGTGTGCAGCCAGAGGTACGGATTCCAGCCTCTGTCCTTGAGCAGTCTGATCGTGTGAAAGAGCAGCCCGAAGTCTTTCCGCGGCTGGTTGGTCATCACGCAGCCGATGATCGTCTTGCCGAGTGCGTGCGGCCCCAACATCTCGGCAGCCCAGGCACTGTTATCGGTGTCGTCGATCGCACTGTACCCATGCGGCAGCCACTGCACTTCTTGTTGCAGCGTCCGCTTAATAATCTCCGCGCCGTATCGGCCGTACGCCAGCACCCGATCAAAGCTCCGCAGGGCATCGGCCGCCGGCCCAGAAATCTCCCCGTTGATGTTCGCCGCATCGACTGCGGTGTAGCACCAGCGCTGCACCGGGAGGTCGACTTGTGTGTAGGCATACAACCTCGCGGGATCCCACACGGCGAACAGCACGCCTGGCTGCCGGCCCCACAGACTCCGATAGATCTCTTGCACATTCCTCGCGCCCCAGTCATCGCTGCGGTCGAGCGGCACATGGCGCCACGCTGTCCAGACCGGAGGCGAGACCCCGCCGACTTGTACCAAGTCGACAGGGAGGTCAGACGTGACGATCTGAGCGGCCAGATCGCGGGCGATGCGGCCGAGGCCGGTTGGTTCGGCGGGGCCGTCACCGAGGAGGAGGAAGGGGGTCTTAGACACGAGCAGCTTCAGCTTCTGACTTGCTTCGGTGTCGCACGTTCACCAAGGATGAACTCGACATCGACCACGTCATTGGATTGCAGATCGTCCCAATGCTGCTCAATGTAGCGGTGGGCATTCCCCATCGTGCGTGGGTTGTCCCAGTTGTACGGATCGTATCGGCACTTCTCCGTCGCCAGCATGATCAGATAGACCATTGGGCCGCCGAACCCTGCACGTTGCATGAGCCATCCATCGTCACCACTCACACGCACAGCCATCGCGGGCACGAGCGTGGCGCGGTCACGAATTTCAAACAGTTTGATGTCCATACTGTTACTCGACTTCGCTCTGCGGATCGTTGAACACGACCGCCTTGATCGCCCACATCGCCGTCGTCTCGTTCTCGGTCAACGCGATGGACTGATGCCGCGACTGTGGGCAGATCTCTCGAATCAGCCGTTCGCCCTCTGAGAAGTGGGCGCGGAGCCTGTTGATCTTGTCGAGGCCGTCGGCGCTGGGTTTGTGGTACGCGTACGGTTTGTCAATCGGCATGGGTGTGCTCCTTAGTCGATGTTCGAGTTCTCATCCTCGCCCACTGTGCTCACGGGCGGCACGAGTGGTGTCGCTTCACTCACCGGCCGAGGCGAATCGGCGCGCATCTTTCGCTTGCGTGTCTTCACCACCACCCCTGACGCAGGTGGTGCGGCGGCGTGAATGGCTTGATCGATCTGATCATGTGCTGCTTCAGCCTGCTGGTACGGCGTCAGGATCGGAGGAACAACTGTCGCTTTCGGCTGCCGCTTCCGTCTCACCTGCACGGGTGTCGTCGGTGCCCGCTTCAGCATCTGCGCCTTGACCAGCCCGAGCACCACCACCGCCACCTCGTAAGGCTGGTCGGTGAAGTACGCGAGGACGTCGGCGGCGGGGTCGGTTCGTTTTCGTGGCATCTCTACTCCTTAAATGAGCCGCCCTCGGTGGAAGCCTTTCGGCCCGAAGGCTCGGCGGTCTTGTGAACAACATCATAGGAAGACTAGCCCTTAGCTGTTGCCACGCACCACACGCAGGACGGCTCGATCTCTGTGGTGTCAGGCCGTCATGTTGTCCAAATTGGCAAACGCCCGCACCAACGCCCCGCACGAGCATGCCACCTCCAACGGATAGGTCCCATCCTCCAGCCGCTGAATCTTCTGCTCGTCCTTCTTGGTCTTGTCGGCCTGGTAGTACTTCCGGCCGCATCCCTTCTGGTTCTCGACCTCCTGCCGCTTGCCTTGGGCATCCTGCGCCCAGATGTTCTTCTTGTCGTTGCAGTACCACGAGTAGTTGATCTCGGCGGTGAACTCCTGCCCGCGGTGCTCGCCGAGCTTCTGCGCGTACCCCTTGAGCGTCGTGGGCTTGCTCTTCTCGCCGAGCGCCTTCAGCAGGTAGTCGAGGTCGCTCGCTTCCACATCGCCGCGCTTCCGCGGCATGCTGTTCAGTCGCACCTGGAACGGCTCGCCGACCAGACTGGCATCCTTCGCCTGCATGATCTGCAGCGGGGCATCCTTGTCGAAGATCACCTGCAGGTGCTGCTTCTCGTTGGCGTCGAAGGTGTCGTACACCCGCGACAGATCCATCGGCAGCTTGAAGCGGTACTTGCCTGGCTGCGGGGGCGGGGTGAACGCGCCGAAGTCCGGCATGTCGTCGTACGTCAGCTCGGGGAGTTTTTCTTCCTTCAGCCCGAGGTCTTGCAAACCCTTTCCACTCATGTGAACACTCCTAGATGATGGTGACTGGTTGAGGACTCGACGCTACTTGGCGCCCGGTGCCCGTGCCGGGGGGCGTCCCGGTGGCTGGGGCACGGCCCCTGCCGGTTTCGGTGCCGCTGCGACTGCTGGTGTGGCGACAGCGGCTGCAGGCTTGGGTGCGACCTGTGGGGCTGGTGCTGCCGCCGCTTTCGGTGTGACAGGTGCCGCCGAGGGCGCTGTCCCAGCACCAGACGGCTTCGCAGGCCCAGCGGCTGCGGTGGGAACGGCCGAAGAGGAAGTGGCATCCTCGACCCGTACCGCATCGCCGTACTCCACAATGCCGTCCGGCATCCCCGGGGCACCTGCCAACTGCATGCTCACCGCCTGCTGCAAATCGGCGTCGAGCATCTTGAAGTACACGCCCAGATTGAACTGCTCAAACGGGCGGTTGTCTTTCATCGCCGGATCGATCAGCCGCTGCGTGAAGCCGGGCGAGCCGCTCGACTTGAGCAGATGCCGGCGGCCTTGGGCATCGGTGAACTTCTGCAGGTGCAGGCAGAAGTGATCGTCGCCGGCCTCGTCTTTGATCGTGTCGGCCTCGACGATGTTGCCGAACCACTGCGGCGCTTGGGTGAGCGCGGCCTGCCCCGGGAGGTCGACGCCGATCACACTGAGGCCGCCTTTGTCGGTGCCTTCGGTGCTCAGCCCTGTGAAGACTGGACTCTCCATCAGCGCAGGGATGCTCAGCGTATTGGCGACAAATTGTTCCGCGCGCGTCTGCGCAAACCCGACGTCCGCCCGGTTGTTCCCGCCGAAGCTGATGCTGCCACTCTTCACCGGGTTCCCAAAGCTGCTCTTCTCGCCGCCGATCAGCCCGAGGCCGCGTTGTCTGTCCATGAACTCCATGACGACCGAGCACATGCTCGTCAGCCCGTCGAAGGCCACGCCGCCCACCTGCTCAAAGCCTTTGGTGCGGCCGGACTCTTCCTTGATCGTCATCTCCTCGACCGGCAGCATGCGGTTCGTGCCTGGCAGCAGGACCGGCTTGATCAAGCTCGCGCTCGGCACAGTCTTCAAGAGCTGCCCGTTCGGCCCGTAGAGGTGGTACTTCGTCGACACCGGGGCGACGAGGTCCACGGCGGCAGCGGTTTCCCCTGTGCGAGGGTTGATCTGGCGCGGCCAGTAGCCCTTGGTGGCGAAGTACAAGGTGTCGAGCGCCAACCCCTCCGCTGAGCGTGTGCGTGCGCGCCAGAACCTAATCAGTCCTTGGTGCATACGCTTCTGAATGGGCGTGGGGATGGCGCCACCGTCCCACGAGTACAGCAGCAGGACCTTTTGGTACGTCTCCCACAGGTAGTCGGCAAACGTCGCCAGCAGCGAGGTCTTGCCGGCGCCGCTCACCCCAATCACAAGGAGGGCGGTGAAAATCCGCTGCACATGCGCTGGCGCTGCTGCGGGGGGCTGCGTGGTCTGGGTGCTGTCGGTCATGCGAGATCCTTTTCTGTGTCTGCGATGAGGGCATTGAGCTGCGTGAGGGTCAGCCATTCGCCGGTGCGGACTTCTTCGGGCTGGTCACCGTAGAAGTTCTCACGGAGGACGATGAGTGCCGCAAGCGTCGTGCGCTGTACTGCAGTGCCAGTAAATGTCGCTGTGTCTCCAGCCGCTGTGCTTTCTTGTTCACCGCCCACGCTCGGCGCAGGAGGCGGAACGTCCAGAGGTTCAGCAGCGTCAGCAGGGCGATGAGTAGTCCGAGGAGTGGCGTTGTCATCAGGCACCTGTCCTCCTCGGGCCTCCCAGCCCGCACGAAACGCTGCCGAGAGCGTGGGTGTGCTCGTGCTGTCGATCCACTGGGCGAAGGCACCGAAGACGTCGACGAGAATGTCGCCAGCCGGAACCAGTGTCATGTTCATGCGGCGAATCGGCGTGTACCCCGCGATGTGTTCCTGTTCGTGTTGCAACCGCCGCAACCGTTCCTCCGGCGTCACCACCGGATCCACCCCGACATGCTGCCCGGGCTTCCCACTGCCGCAGTGTCCACACCCTTGCGCGAGTGGCGTCTGATTCTTCTCGCCGCACGCGGGGCACGCCCATTCGATGGGGCCGACCTCTGTCTCCGGACCCCGGTAGCTGCGGTGGACCTGTGCCTCGGGCTTGAGCGCGCCCCAGTCGACGGGCGGGAGGTTACTCACTACACTTGATCTCCACATTCACGAGCGTGCAGGCTTGCTCGGTGATGCGCTCGCTCGGGCCACCCTGCGGCGTCTTCGTCCAGCGGCGATCTAAGCCTTGTCGAATCCAGTGTGCAGGGCCGTAATGCACGATCGTGCGACTGACAGTGATGATGGCGTCATCGGGGATCTCCTCCCAATTGATCGCGTCGTATTCAATGGGGTGTGTCATTCGTCCTCGCCCTCATCTTCCTCAGTCAGCTCCGGCAGCAGCCCGCGACTGATCGCCACGTCCAGCTCGGTGCTGTGATGCGGTCGTCTCGCCACGTACCCATTCGCGAACGGATCCTCCCAGCCCTGCTTCTTGAAGCACAGTTTGGTGAACTCACACTCATGCTTCACACCGAAGCGGCGACACTCCCAGCTCGCCGGCACTAACCGTTGCAACGCCTGCTGGAACTCGTCGGTCGCCCAGCCATGCCCCGCCGCTTGTACTTCGTACAGTTCCCACAGGATCTGCTGCCACCGCAGTTCCTCGCCGACAATCTGCCGCTTCAAGGCGGTGAGCTGAGCGTCCTGCCGATTCATCGGGCCAATGAGGTAGACCTGCTTCTCGACGACACTCTGCGGGAGCTGATCGAGCCACCACTCCACCGGCGACAGACCGCGGTTGGTACGGTTCGTCCACTCCGGCCAGTCGCTCTCCTCCAGCTCCCAGACGCCGCGCTTCTTGTGCTCACGGCTGACCCGCTTGGTGACGCCGAGGTGATCTGTCCATTCGTAGGCCGGCCGCCACTCGTCCTTGCTCAGCGGCGGGTTTCCTGGCCGACAGTACCCATAACAGAGGGGCGTCTCCTGCCGCGTCACCGCTTCCTCGAAGGGGTCTTTCGGCTGGCTGGTCTTCCGGCTGCCCTTGTAGGCCGCGATGATGAACGTCTCGCTGACTTCCTTGCCGAAGCGCTCTTCCAGCCCTAGCGTCCCTATCGCCAGCTGCGGCTTGGTCTCCCACTGCGGTGCCCAGTTGTCACCGCCCCAGCCGGTCGTCTTCCCCTCGAAGTAGGCGAGGGTCCCACCCAGCCGCTTCTCGCCCACCAGATCCTGACGCTGCATCTGGCCGATGCCCAAGCAGCCCTTGGCGTCATGCGCGAGGGGGTCGAGCACGCCACTGCCCAGCCCGCAGGTACACCCCAGTACGTACACCGACTCGGTTTCCGCGAGGATGATCCTGTAGTGCTGATGAATCCAGGGAATGAGGTTCTTCCAGATGAGCCAGACCAACCCGGCGAGGAGGACGCACTGCTCCTTGACGACGAGGTCGGACGTCTCGCTCTGCAGCAGCCCACGGAATCCTCTGTGTTCGATGCGCTTCTCGTACGCGGCCTGGGCGTCCGCAATCGCTGCCCGTACTGTCTGCCGCGGCGGGACCTCGTCATGGTCCTTGAGGTAGATCCACAACGTCTCCAACGCCTTGTGGGTAAACCCGCCTGTCATCAACGGGAGGCTCTCCGACTTCTTGACAATCCCGTACCCAGTCGGGCCGAAATGGTTCTTCAGGTACCGTTCCGTGGCGCAGCGGCCTGTACCAGTACTGTAGCGGGAACGGTCCGTCAACCAGAGGGAGAGGGCGGAGGTGGTACTCATCGCCGCACAATCAGCTTGAGCATAGGCAGACTGCCCACCACAATCACGGCTAGCTCGTAGCAGCCAGCACAGTGGCGCGCAGTACTCCAGGTCGGGGGGACAGACGACCGCATAAGTGTGATCCTTAACTTGTGTGTTAGACCGCCGCCGTTGTGTGTGCTGTGTGCATAGTGTCGTGCTCGTGACGAAGCGTGGACTCTACGTGAGTCGGTGCGAGGTTGTCAAGCCCAATGATCAGCTCCTGTGTCGACACCCGCCCCAGTGCCTGAAAAAACGCCGTCAGCGCTTCCCGAAACAACTGGGCATCCTCCAAGGTGGTACAGGTCAAGTTCCAGTACACCCCCTTCCAGCCCAGATTCATCCCATGCCGCCGCTGGCCGTTCCCTTCACGCTTGGTGAAGATCTGCGGTTGCACCCGCAGGCGAATCGGCAGCCCCGGTGCGGCCTCAATCGCCTCCCGAATGCTGTCGTCGATATCGTCAACCGACTCGGCGCTGAACGCGATGTCCATGTCTTAGACTCTAGTCTAAGGTCTTAGACTATGTCAAGTCCTTTCTTTTTGGGTGTTGACGGGCTTTCTCTATCTGTGGTAGGGTCCAACCTTCCGTCCCATGCGCTAACCCCATCGACATGCGGTCCCCCGACGCACCTCACACACCTAGCGAACGGTCTGCGTCGAACGCCACGGCTGCACCTTCGAGCTTCCTCGATCCGATTCCGGGCATCATCCCCTTCGGCAGCATCTGCACCTTTGCCGGCGCCAGTGGGGTGGGCAAAACCGCCCTCTACGCCTCGTGGGTCCGTCGCTGGCTGGACGGCCAGGACATTTGCGGGCATCCGACCAATAAACCGACCGAGATCGGCGTCTTGGTTGGGGATCGGCGCTGGGCCTCGCACCGTCAATGGCTCGATGCGGCCGGCGTGCAGGAAGGCGAGATCAAGCACTACTCCCTCCGCGATGATGACAGCTTCCCCTGGAACGACCTCCGCCTCTGGCCCAAGGTCTCCGACCTCTTCAACCGAGCACTCGACAAGCTCGACCTCGCGCCTGGTGCCCTCCTACTCACTGATCCCATGGCCCTCTGGCTACCAGGCCGCACGAACGACTACAAGGACGTGGCGATTGGCCTCGGCGTGATGGACCGGTGCATCAAGCCGCGGTTTCTCACGAACATCGGCATCTTCCACCAGTCCAAGCAAATCGCGGACAAGTCGCAGCAGTACGTGCGCCCCCAAGATAAGATCCTTGGCTCGGCTGCCACGATTGGGTTCTCTGACACCGCGATGTACCTCCTCGGCCCCGAAGACCTCGGCACGAACTACTACGGGTTTGGTTGGGTTCCGCATAATGCCCTCGCGGAAACCTTTAAGTTCGTTCGGGACGCATGGGGATTATTCGTCCCCTACCTCGAATCCTCAGACTTCGATCACATCGAAGCCGTGTTCGAGCAGATCCCCACCGACTCGTACGGCGTCACCGTGCTCTGGCTCCTGCAGCAGCTCAAGCTCAAGGGGTACGAACTCGCCCGATCCTCGACCTACAACTGCCTCAAGAAGCTCATGCAGGACGGACGGGTGCAGCAAGTCAGTCGCGGGAAGTACCGTCGCGCTAAAGCCTCCTAGCGCGGAGCCACTCACCAAGTGTAGCCCCCCGGTCGTACGCCTGCGATCGTGCTGAGTTGGAGTCTCCGTCAAAGGTAAGGCCGAAGGACAGCTCACCCTGTTGCCAACCATCTCGCAGCCCGAGTGCAAACGCTTTGATCCTATGCATGTCGTCTCCTCACTTTCGCCCCCCTTCGCCATCCCTTCACTTCAGGCCGGTTTCGTAGGGGGGCTTTTATTCCCAGAATTAGATTTAAAACGTACGTACAGAACACCCTTTGGATATTCCATGCTTCGTCCAGTACGTACGCCTTGGACAAGTCAATCGTCCACGGCGAGGGGTTTGGACAAGTGCGTGGAAAAACCGAAACCTCCTTCCTATAAGTAGGTTAAGCCCTCTTTTTTGAATCTTTCCCACAGACTGATTTGGGGGAAGAAACCATAAAGATTTGAACGAGCGTTCAACCCCCACTTTCGCCCCCCTCTCCGCCTTCGGGATCGTGCCCCATCCGTCCATGCACCGGGCACTCCTTCCGCCAGGCCAGCGGCCCACAGCAGCACCCCTCGCGCACAAACCGATTCACCAACGGATCAGCCTTCGACTTGCGGTTCCGCGCCCAGAACCCCCCCGCCCGCTGCCGAATCTCCGCCAGCTGCCGTACCGTCGCCTTCTGATCCGGCGCCAGCCTCGTCGCCCCATTCGGGCCAATCGGCCAGGCCAAGATGCCCAGCTGATACCGGACCCCGCAGTCTGGGCACCGCATGACGCTGCTCAAGCCGTTCCAGTAGCGATGCTCAGACTTCCCCGCCCCCCGCCCCCAGACGAGCATACGGCCGCACTGGGGGCACTCCATGCGGCCGGCGAGGGGCACGGCATAGAAACGACTGGCCTCGATTTGATCGTCGCTCACAACGCCATCCGTTGTGCCAGATCCGCACGCCCCTGCTGTTCGAGGTACTCCGGCTGGAATCGGTTGTAGAACAGCAGATCAAGGTACTGGTACGGTACATCCGCCGTCGTCTCCCGGCAGTACCGCACGAACTTGGCCCACCGTGCGAGGGCGATCGCATCCCAGTGCTCAACCTCTGCCGCGGTCATGCCGTCGACAATGGCCCAGCCGCCCGAGCGCCCCTCGCTGTAGATCGTGACCTTCCGCCCGAACACGTTTTCGGCGTTCACGTCCGCTTGAAGCTGTTCCCATCCACGTTCGCACGCAGCATTCCACCAGTCGTCTCGAACATCAGCGCTCAACTGCTCAACCCAGTCGAGGGTAAACGCCGTGATCCCGTCCTCACGCGCGTTTTGGCTCTGGAACAGCGCTAGCGCCTGTTCGAGACGAAGGTTGTAGATCTTGACGTTGACCGCTGGTTTACAGCGCCCCTGATCACAATGGATCTGGACCTCAGCTTTTCGCATCCTGTCCCCCTTCCGTGTGCGGTACTAGTACGTACTAGTACGAATTAGCCGCCCGCCTTGGCAATAGCCGCCCGCGCGTTATCTAGGACCGCTGAGTTCAAGCGCCCGGCGAGGGTTTCAGCGTCTGGCGCCGTGATGATCACGTGATGTAGGTGTGACAAGGCGGCCAGCAGATCCGGCGCCGCCGCAATCAGCTGGGCGTTACCCTCGTCGAAGTCCCGTACCAGTGCCACGTCGCGCCCGGTCAATTCTCGGTAGACGAGAAAATCATGGTGTCCGGCCGTCGCTTGGTAGTTCCACGGCCCCGGCGTATGCTCACTCATAGAATCCCCCTTCGAGTACCAATAGGTACTAGTACGTACTAGTACGCAGTAGCCAGTACCTGTACAATCTGTGCCCACACCGGCCGCAACCCGGCTAGCATCCCCGCCGCCAGGGCGACCGCGATCAGCCCAGCGGCTAGGCCCCTCACTTACAGCTCCTCACGTACAACGCGCTCGTCGTACGTGCCGGCCTTGTTTGCTAAAGGATCTTGCTCAGCGTACGCCTCGATTCTTTCTTCGTCAGTCGCGTTGATTGGTACACGGACCTTGTAGGAATAGACGCGCGTGGCTTCGATCCAGTACGTTGTTTTCGTTGCTGTTGCTTGCGGCATTCATTACCCCCCTTCGTAAAATCTCACAGCCCCACCACCAGACACCCAAGGACAAAGCTCACGGTCCCCAGCAGCAGCAGCCAGCCCACCACCGTGCGCCAGCCCTGTACCGGCCGCCCGTCCTCGTCGTCACTCAGCCAGAGGATCGGCATTTATGCGTCCTCCTTCAGTCCCTCACGAACCGCCCACGTGTACAGCTCCTCGTCGTTCAGTACCCACAGCCGTAACGACTCCGCCGTCGCGTCCCTGTGCCGGTTGTACTGTTTCCCCAGCCGCCGACGAATGATCGCGCCAATGCCCGCGTGATTGCGTTCGATGAAAAATTCGACCGTGCCGAAGGTAGGCGCGTCCATCACAGCCACCTATGACGGAGCGCGTACCCATCCGTATGCACCAGATCCCAGCGTTCCGGCCCTTCGGGATTGGGCAAGGACCCAGCCCCCGCGCATGTCGGGCAGACCTCGTACGGCTTGCCGTCCTCGCCTGTTCCTGAGAGTACGGCTAGGTAGCCGCCCTCTACCTGTTCGCCCTCGCCAATGTCGACCATGCGCCGCGGATGGTCCTCAGCGACGGGGTACCGACTGAACGCAAATGGTGCATAACAGTGGACCGATTCCCCATCCGACCGCAGCCCCCCATCGCAGCGCACGTGATCCCGATGGTTGACATGGTAGTTACTCGGGCAGGCGCCTTTCCCTAAGCACACGTACCCACCTTCGTACACATAGCCGGCTGGGGCATCGCGCAGTCCGAGCGTACCCAGCGGGAGGACTTCGCCCTCAGCAATCTGACGCAGCCGCCCCCCGTACAACGTCTGGCTCAGTTCGTACACCAGCGCAAAGCCCATATCCATCCCGCAGCCGCCCATGACTAAGGCGTCTTGCTCACGGCCATGCTTGCGCCAGTGCCGCAACCCGAGCGCCTTGCCCACAGCCCAATTCGGGTGCAGAAAATCGACGTGTACCGAATCCTTCCGAATGTAATCCGTCGGCTTGCCACCTGGCGCCGCAGACTCGACCTCACGACCGTTGATCGTGGGTACCAGTACTCGGATCGCCCGACTCATCCCCGAGCTGCTTACGTGGTCCAGTACCGTATAGACCGTGTCGCCCGGCTTGATCCATTGCCGCAAGCGATCAATCGCCTCCGCCCGTTCTGCTTGTTGTGCTTTGGTTGCCATGTTGGGCCGCCTTTGTGTGTGTGTGCCGTTATGTGTCCGCGTTACTTCGCTCGTTTCAGTGCCACGTACCGCCGCGCCTTACTCTGCAAATGGGCGGTTAGTTCTCGCAAGCCGATGCCCGTCCAGCGATGCCCACTCCCGCACGATACCGACGTGTCCCACACTAGCCGACCGCCTGTCTCGTGGACCCCGACATTGTGTTCGCCGCGCTTGTACGTATGGTGTAGGTACTGCGTTCCGTCCAGTGCGGTAATCGGCGTACTATGCGAGTAGGCGTACCCCCAGTACAGAATCTCGTTGTGTAATAAGTGCTCACTATGCGAGGGTGCGTACCCCTGCCCTGAGCTGTTTGGCGCTTCGATCATCATGTTGGCTGTACTCATTGGTCATCCCCTCCGCCCGGTACTGGCACTCAACAGCCAGTACCAGCGCAAGGTACGACCGCGCCTAGTCCGCCTGTTGCTTAGCGACTAATGCCTTACCAGCTTGAACAGTAGACACGTACCCATCGCGGCTCTGTAGGTCGCGTGCAATCCGGGCCAGCAAAACGTACCCGATCCGGGCCAGCCGTGACGATTCCACCGTGTGATCGGGATTCCAGAGCACGTACCCGCCGATACATGGTTCGATGGCGCAGTACGCGCCTTTGTGAGCTGGCCCGCGTCCCTTGTACAACCGGCCACGTCTGAACATCCGCGCCGAGACAAGTACGCGGTAGGGTCGCCACATTGGTTGCATCACGATACCTGCACAATTCCGCCGTACGACTGATCGGCATGCGCGCTGGCGGATTGCTTCGCTTCGCTAAAGCCGCGACATCCGCCCATGATGCATCCTGATCGCGTGCGATCGCGGCCGATGATGTCGTACTGCCATGCATCGCCGGCAAACGAGACGACTAAGATCGTTCCGTCACCGCAGAACATGTACGCCCGTTGATCATTGGCGGCCAGTCTGCCGAGCTGTTGCAGGAGTGCATCCTTTGCGAGTGTTGCTGTTGGCGCAGCTGCGCTAGCGACGTTACTGCTGTAGTCGCTTTCGAGCCGCGCGAGTACGCTACCTGTACGCTTGCCAAACATGGTCTTTTGCGGCTCTGTCGTAATGCTGTACTTGTTCATGGTGTGCTGCCCTCCCTTTCAACGATTCTTAGACTACAGCCAATCTTAGACTAAGGTCAAGTACAATCGTCATCCCTAGACTAAGAATCTTAGACTACCGACCCAGCACCCGAGACTAGTGTCAAACTATTGACAGTACACTGTACCAGAATGGAACACGACAATTGGGGACATGACCGCAACGACCGCACACCCTTACCTCGCACCTCGCACCTGGCGCCAGCTCGCCTCTAGCGCACCTTGCTACACCTCATATCAAGTTGAGGGAGCCTGTAGTTATCCGCAGCTAGGCAGCCTAAAGGTGAGCTGGGCACAGACCATGCCAAGCCGCGTCGCCAAGCATAGTCCATGCCATAATCGTTCACCCATGAATTGTCCGCGAGGTAGGCCACTGGGGCTGTTGTGGGTGTACCGTGTCCAGCGATCGTAAAAAATTTTTTAGAAATTTATGTTGTGTTCGTGCTAGAATGCGCCCATTATGAACAGGCTGCTGCACAAATCGCGCAAAGTCGGGGCGGAATCGAACTCATCGTGGCCTATCGCTTCATGGCGGCGGGTCGAGTACCAGCGTGGCCGTTAGTGCCCTGTCCGTACGACCTGCTCATCGACTGCGGCGATACGATTCAGCGCGTCCAAGTGAAGACCGCACACGACTTAGCGACGGATACGTGCAGCGTGCGGCTCACGAAACGGAACACGAAGGGAGACCGCCCCATCTACGTGGACGCGGTTGATGTCATCTGCGTCGTATCCAGTCCGAATTGCATCTACGTGATTCCGACAACGGTGATTCGAAGCCGTAGGAATCCGGAGATTGTCGTACCCCGCCTGCAAATCGGACCAACGAGTCGTTTGTTGCCCTACAAGAACGCCTTTGCGCTCGGAAGTGGGTACGGCGTGGGTGACGAAGGGACACCACCGGTCCTCGTCAAAGAGGGGTGGAACGCTCCGCACCGGGCGCATGAGCACGCAAGAGGTGGGATTCGACGCCAACGGGTCACAGTTGAGCAAGTGGCGGATATTCGTCGGCGCCTTGGAGACAACTGGACGGCCGCGCAGCTTGACGCGATCGCACGAGAGTTTCAGATCAGCACCGCAACGGTGCGAAATTACCTCAAAGGCAATCGCTCCGACCTACGGGCGTACTGATTTCCTACAGCCCTCCTGTGTCAGCGATCTTCTCGGTGGCATTTCGTGCAGTGGTATGCGACACTCTCGGCTCATGGCGAACGGTTCAGCTCCCCCTATACCTGTGCTGCATCCCTACTTCGAGCCGAGTGTGCTGGAAGCCGTTCGCACACTCGCACAGCAACACGAATTTGCGCGATTGGAAGCCGAAGCACACGAAATCATGGCCGCGGGACAGGGATTCAACCAAGAATCACCGTGCGAAGTGTGCGACGACTGCATCGCCGAACGCGCACGCCACGCGGAAGCAGACGTCGAGGAGCCGGTAGACGTGGATCGTGTCAGCTTCAACGCCGCGGGCCTCGCGTCCATGCTGCAAATGATTCGCGACGAGCAAATCGCGCTGCGGGAACAGGTCGAGCGCCTCGCGAACATTCTCGGAGAGCGGCCATGAAACTGCTGGATCTCTTCTGCGGCGCTGGCGGAGCAGCGATGGGCTATTCCCGCGCAGGCTTCACGGAGATTGTGGGCGTTGATCTGGTGGAACAACCCCGCTATCCATTTCGCTTCGTACGCGGTGATGCGCTACAGGTGCTGGCGTGGATGGCGAAGGCGGACGGAAAGTTCCCTGTAGATCATCCGGATGGTCGGCGGGAGTGGCTGGGACCGTTTGATTGTGTGCACGCGAGTCCGCCGTGTCAGGTGTTTACATCAGCGAACGCCCGCTGGAGAAACAAAGGAACGAAGGCCGATCAACATCAAGATCTCCTTCGTCCTGTCGCAGCACAACTACGGAAACAAGGTCATACATACGTGATTGAGAACGTAGAAGGTGCGGTACATGCGTTCCAGCCGAATTTACGACTAGTAGGGCATCTGTTTGATCTGCGTGTCTGGCGTCCACGACTGTTTGAGATCAACCCCGACTGTGTTAAGCAACCGTACTGCGGACGTCCAGCAGGTCAAATCATTGGCGTATATGGTGACCGTCCAGACGGTAGGTTGCTTAACAGCCGCTCATCACCCAAGACGGGTAATCGTGCCGCTAAGGGGCTTGCAGAAGGACAGCATGCGATGGGTATGCCATGGGCAGATTGGAAGGGATGTACACAGGCCATCCCTCCCGCCTATACGGAGTACATCGGCCGTCAGCTCCTCCAGCACCTGCGGGCGGTGGCCTGATGCTCGACGGTGTACGGGATGCGTTCAGTCGCATTGTGACCATGCGGCGGCTGATCAAGGCCGTCGAAGGGATCGCGGAGGCGCAGGCGCGGCAAAACATCTTGTTGGCTCGTCTCGTCGACAGGTTTGCGCCAGACGCCCCGGTGGTGAACGCCGCCGACATTCAGCAGCTCACCGGCGTCTCGCACGTGAACTATCACGAGCAAGGGCAGATTCAGGATTATGCCGAGCGGGTCTACCGGGATACCGGCCGCGAACCCACCGAAGACGAGATTGTGCGGTTTTTAGAGGGAGAAGACACCCGGCTATGACACAGGCAGGGATCGCGCCGCGGGTGGTGAGCATCGATCGCGCGGCGGAGTTGACCGGGGTGTGCCGGCGGACCATCTACCATTGGATGGAACAGGGGCGGATTGAGTTCATTCGGACGGCCGGAGGCAGTCCGCGGATTCTCGAAGCGAGTTTGTGGCGGACGGCCGACAGGGAGATGTTGCAGGACGGCGTGGCTGAGTGATGTCGCGCGCTGACGACGGCGACTCGGCCATTTCTGTTACAGTGGCAGGCAGCGCATGAGTGATCAGGATCAAGATCTCGTTCGCCCTCCTACCGCCCCCAATACGGTCGCGAAGAAGAAGACCGCCTACGAAGCGACCGAGGCCGAAGTCTCCTTGGCGGCGTTCGAAAAAGTGTTGGGTGGCCGCAACAAACTGATCGCCGCGCTCATTACCTCGCCCGACCTCACGCCGACGATTCAGAAAGTCTTGGAGCTGGTGTACGACCCACGCTTCGGCAGGTACCCCCTCGGGCGGTTGTGTGCCTCCGCCGGGATTCTGCCGGGCGAGTTCTTTGCCGCGGTGCGCGACGCGCTGCAAGCGACCTCGAACATGCTGGTCCTCGATCATGTGTCGACCGCACTGCCCAACCTCACCCTGGAGATGCTCAAGCAAGCGGTCGATCACGACGAGATCTGCGACCTCTGTTCGGGCACGACCACCATCACGGTGCCGGCGCCGCGCAGGAAGGGTCAAGCCCCGGGCGAACCCACGATCGAATCCTGCCCCACCTGCCACGGCAAGGGCGTGATCAAGGTCCGTGCGAACTTGGAAGTGCAAAAGCTGGCGCTCGAACTCGCCGGGCTGCTCAAGAAGGGTGGCGGCTTGTCGATCACTCAGCAGCAGGCGATTGTGCAGCCGACCAAACCGGCTGGGAACGGCAGTGAGGCGTACAGCAGCGACAGCTTGGTGAAGTTGCAGCAGGCCACCCACGGGATCCTCTTTAGCCGGGATCTGCCACGGCCCACCACAGTACCGGTGGTCGAATCGCTCGATGCGGAGATCGTGCCGCCCGACACCGAACCGTAGTCATGGACGTCCAAGATCTCGGCATCATTGGCATCTTCACCATCTTGCTGCTGCGATCGATTCTGGACTTTCTCAAAGAGCGCAACGGCCAGGCGGCACCCACGAAGGACTCGATGCGTCAGGCGCTCGAACCGATCCGCCTCGAACTGAGCGAAGTCCGTGACGACACGCGGAAGCTGCGTGAGCACAGCCATACCATCCAGTCCACGCTGCAGACGATCACCGGTCGCACGGAGATCCTCGTGCGGCAGGAAGAACGCCGCGCGCGCCCACGGAACTGATGCCTCCTCCTGTCCCGCCGCTCGTCCAACTGTCACCGTACCTCCTCGCGCAGCGGTACGTCGGCGTGAAGGAACTCTTCGGCAATCAGAACCATCCGCTGGTGAGTTGGTGGTTGAGCCTCTGCAGCTATAGCCTCACGTCGGCGGACGAGATCCCGTGGTGCTCGGCGTTTGTGAACGGCATGGCGTGGGAACTGCGCCTGCAGCGATCCAAATCCGCCGCCGCGCGATCGTGGCTGAGTAGCGGCATCCCGATCGCCATCCTCGACGCGGAACCCGGCTTTGACATCGTGATCTTCAAACGCGGCAAAGATCCGCAGCCCGGTCCTGACGTCCTCCACGCCCCAGGGCACGTCGGCTTCTACGCGGGGCGCGATCTGCACGGCAACCTCCTGATCCTCGGTGGCAACCAAGGCGATAGTGTGTCGATTCAAGCCTTTCCCCAGCTGAGTGTGCTGGGCGTGCGGAGACTGACGGCATGAGCTACGAACTGATCATCTTTCACGACCAACAACCGAACGCCCGAGGTGAGCTGCGGCATGACAGCGCGGTGGTGCTGCAGGGGCATCCGGCGGTGCATCCCACCGGGCGGCAGGGGATGGGCTTCACCATTCCCGACACGGTACCAAACGGTCACGGTGCACAGTTGGTCCTCACCGATGGGGGCAAAACCCTGTTGCAGAAGGGCACCCTCTGGCTGAACGACGGCCACACGGCCTTCCCGTGGACGCCCGGCCAGACCGCCGCGATGGTGATGGATGATTTTGTCGTCCCGTCGGCCTCGGGAAGCCTCCCGCTCGGGGCCGCCACACTTCAAGGGAGGCACGGCTTCGTCCTGCAGAATGGCACACGCTACCCCTTGGTTGGGGCGACAGGCTTCCGCTTGGTACATATGGTCGCGAACGGCCAGCGCACAGCCGCTGAACAGTACTTGGCCTCGCTCGGCCCCAATCGCACCGTCCGCCTGTTCACGATGGCGACGCACTTGTTCGATCTGCCACCGGAGGTCGGTCGGCAGCATCTCCTCTCGACCTTGGATCTGCTGCAGGACTTCGGACACTACGCCTCGGTGGTCTGCTGCGTCGACACCGCCTCGCGCACCTTCGACATCGATCAGCACTGCACCGAGGTCGGGATGCTGGCGGACGGCCACCCCGCGGCGATCTTCGCGGAGATCGGCAACGAGCTGTACAGCCTGCATGAGACACATGACAACGCGCTGGGGGATCTGCAGTACTTGAAAGACCTCCGCGCACAGATGCCCTCGACCTTGCCGGTCTCCCTTGGCTCGACGCATGGTGGGAATGACGAGTCCGAGATCTTCGAAGACGGCGACCTGCTCACCATCCACGGCGATCGCTCCAACGGCGACCAAATCCCGGGTGGCGACGAAAAAGGCTGGCGCTGGGTTCGGCACAGTAATGAGCAACGCGCCTATGGGGATCGCGTCCGCAAATACCCGATCAACGATGAGTGTCGTCGTGACGACCTCGCCGTGGACAAGCACCTCGCGATGGCGATTCTCTGCCGCATGAGCAGCATGGGCGACACCTTCCACTACGGCGGTGGGTTGCGGTGCCTCCCGCCAGCAGGGGCAGAACTCCTCGCCTACGACGCACGACAACGCGGCTGGGCGCTCATCCCCAACGACTGGACGGGGCAGTACATGAACGCGGGGGCCGTCGGCAGCCCGGTCAAATCCTTCACGAACGCCGTGCGCGTCTACAGCAACATCAACGCGGGGCAGGGGTATAGTTTGGTGCTCGGCGCGAGTGCGGGGTTGCAGATCGACTGGGCGGATGCCTGGCCCACGCGCGACCTTGTGATCTCGGAAGGGGCGTGTCAACTCTGGCGCGTGACGCAATGACCTCAGAAGTCTACATCGCCCTCATCGTGGCGATTCCGCCGACCATCGCGGCCCTCGGCGCGATTCTCGTGGGCGTGCTGGCGGATCGTCGCTCTGGGCGTAAACTCGATCACATTACGGTACTCACGAACAGCACCCTGACCGCCGCGAATCGGCGCATTGATGAACTCGAAGCCATCATTCGTCGCATGACGAAGGAGCCGCTATGACCCGTCGACTGATCTGGCTTACGCCAATCCTCTTGGTGTGCTTATGGACGGCGCCCTTCGCGCAGGAGCCGCCGACGGTGGAAGTCCCGGGGACGATTCCTGTCCCTGCGACCGATGCGCGTCCGACACAGGTGGCGGTGCCGGTCAAGGAAGTGCCCTCGCCCGCCGCCCCAAGCAATCCGCAGGAAGCCGTCGGCTGGGGCTTGGGCGCCGCGCTCATCGTCGACTACCTCAAAAAGAAGAAGTGGTTCACCTTCCTGACTGAAACGAGCACCGCCCGCGCGAAGTCGATCTTCGGCTTTGTCGCTGCGTTTCTCACGGCCGCTGGGATTCAGTTCACGGTGAGTGGCAGTGTGCTCGACGCCGGGGGCGCGGCGGTCACCCTCACCAACATCACCCTAGTTGGGATTAAGGACGTGCTGTTCCAGTGGATCGTGCAAGAGGGGTGGTACCGAGGGTTGATTCAACGCACGACATCGGCGGCGGTCGGCGTCGCACGATAGGAGGTCTCTATGCCCAAGAAGAAAGACGTCGCCATCTTCATCGCCAAGATGGGCCTGAGCTTCCTCGGGCCGGGCGGCAAGGTCGCCGAAGCCGGACTCGACAAGCTCCTCACGCGCAATGACGACCCCGACGACGATGCGGACGAAATCGCCGCCGCGCTCGCCGACATGGTGTTCGGCGCCATGCTCGCCGCCGAAGGACTCACCGAGAAGGACTTCGTCGACGAGTCGGTGATCTACGATATTAAGGCGGCGATGGTGGCGGAGTTTGTGTTGTACCCGAAGCTGTTCCGGCGCTTCCTCAAGAAGCCGATCGTCCCGCCGGTTCCGCCACCACAGTAGTCCTGTCGCCTGTGTACGATTCGCGCCTGATCGAAGCCCGTCGGGAGTTCCTCCTCCAGCAGCCGGAGTGGCAGGAGATGTACCCCGACGGGCGCTTCCCCCACTATTCGCCCGCGGATAGCCGGGCCATCACGGCGCAGATTCTCGCCGACTGGGATCCGAAGCTCCAGATCCTCACGCGGGCGATGACGCAGGAAGAGAGTCGCTTCGCTGCGGCGGCTCGGCAGCGCATTGGCTTCGACGCGCCCTACTACCTCGAAACCTTCGTCTACATCGACGAGGAAGGGCACGGCCTCCGCCCACTGTACCCCTTGTGGAAGTCACAGCGCTTCGTCCTGGAGAGGCTCGCCGCCCTCGAATACAAGCAGTGGCAGGATAGAGCACCCGACGGCCTCCTCCTCAATGTGCTCAAGGTGCGCCAAGTCGGCATCTCCACCTTGGGGATGGCGCTCGTCTCGCAGCGCATCCTCACACAGCCGTACATCCGGTCAATCTGTGGCTCAGACGTCGAGGAACAAGCCCGGTACCTCTTTCGCATGGTGGAGCGGATTTATGATCAAATCCCCTTCTTCCTGAAGCCTGACCGAGCGGTGCCCTACTCCGCCGGCCGCGAACTCAACCTCGCGAACAAGTCCTCGATCAAGTCCGCGTGGGGCAAAACCACCCGCGGTGCGCTGCAAGCGGAAGGCGGCAAGAAGGGCAATATTGAGCGAGGGCGAACGAACTCGGTGGTGCATATCTCTGAGTTGGCGACGTGGGACAACCCTGAGCAGCTCGACTCCGCCCTGCTGCCGGGCATCCCGCTCTCGCCCGCCTCCTTGGTGCTGTTCGAATCCACCGCGGAACTCGCCGGCGACTGGTGGCATCGGCACTGGCTCTCGACCGAGCAGGGGAACGGCCGCTTTCACAACCTCTTCCTCGCCTGGCCGGTGAAATATGAGTTGCCCGCGCCGACCCTCTGGTCGCCGAACGCGGAAACCCTCAAGGTGGCGGCGATCATCGAACGCGACTCGCACAAGTGGGTCGGGGAGACGCTGCACCTCACACGCGACCATTTGTACTGGTACGAATCCACCCGCGCCTACTACGCGAGCAAGAACCAGCTCCTGCAATTTCTCAAAGAGTACCCGTCCAACCCCGAGGAATGTTTCCAGTACGCGGGTCGTTCGGTCTTCACGTGGGAGGAGATCGAGAAAATCGATCACGCGGCGCGGAAGATCCTCGATGTGTGGACGGTGCAGCCCTCGCGCGATATCGCTGAATTGAAGCGCTTGCCTCCAGAGGATCCGGAGCAGGTCGCCCAAGCTGCGGCGGATCGACGGCGCTTCCCGCCACCGCTCTCCACCAAAGTCGCGCCCAAAGTGGCTGAGCAATCGCTCGCCCCAGCTGGCTATGGCTTCCGCCGCCTGACCAAACAGGAGGTGGACGATCTCCCGTCGCTGCGCCAAACCGTGCTCGCCATCTACGAGTACCCCCGCCCGCGCGGGCGCCGCCGCTACATCCTCGGGGTGGACGTCGGGGATGGGGTGCTGCAGGACTATTCCGTCGTCACCGTCGTCCGCGAACCGACCATTGAAGAGCCGGCCGAGGAAGTCGCCCAGTACTGCAGCAACACGGTCAAGCC
>Ga0137427_10000087_pt1 | contig 47862 bp, 68 predicted proteins | sample EasRivERMZT700_2_FD_102309 | JGI IMG/M metagenome (GOLD analysis project Ga0137427, IMG submission 102309) | Soil microbial communities from meander-bound floodplain in the East River, Colorado, USA - East River MetaG ERMZT700_2 | ecosystem: Environmental > Terrestrial > Soil > Floodplain ...
AGTATTGGTACGAGCTTTCTGATTAGCTCTGGAGTAAGGTATATCTCATCATCCGCATTAGGATGAAAGACTAACCGCCTCTTCTGTGTAATAGTTACCCCACTCTTTTGTACATCGTAGTACACTAACATTGCGTGGTACGGGTAGGGAGACTTAATTTTGATTGGTTTAGGGATGAACATAGGTAGCTTGTGAAACAGAGTATCCACACATATTCGGTATAAAGACTACAGCCTGGATAACGAAGTCTACAGACACACCAGGAGGAAGCGTGTAAGTCTGTATCACTATTCCTGATGTAGAAGGAAATGATCCTTCCCACAGAAGGAATACATTACCTGGATCTAACTCTGTGAAGAACTGGCATAGTTGAAGGGAAGGTAAGGGAGCCCCAAAGTTACCCCAAAGCTGAAATGAAGCTCCTACCCATATGGATAAAAGCTGAACACTCATACTCTGTGATATGGTAACGTCCCCATCACAATCCTGATCTATACACAGGGTAATGTCAAAAGAGTTTTGCTGTTGACTTAGCAATGATCCACAGATGATTAGCAGACTTACTGTAGTTTTCATATAACCTCCTAATGCTCCCGGTGGGACTTGAACCCACACTCCCCTTACGGGGAAACAGATTTTAAGTCTGTTGCGGCTGCCAATTACGCCACGAGAGCTGACCACTTACTGTGGGATTGTAAGATCGTATTCAGACGCTAACACTGTTAAGTCAGCGTGTATCTTTGCATGGAAAAGAACACTGTCAGCGTAACGATCATGGGCACCTTGCAACTCGTTTGCAAACTCCTTGTCTAATCCTGCAAGAGAAGGACAAAGATCCATGACCTTATCCAGTATCATTGCTTCTGAGATACGGGAATCAAACCTTGGTTTGTAATCCGCATCATCCATTAAAACACCAATAGCACACTTCCTCCCTTCTGGTCCCCTATAAACACAATAGGCACCATGCATAGAAGGAGGAGCCTTGTTAGTAACAAAGTGTTCCCAAACCTTGTTAAATGCTGTTTGCCTTGTCCACATATCTAATTATTACCTTTGACTGATAACCACACGATAGCCTGGAAGTCCCTTACAGACTCTCCCACGAACTCCGCAGCTTCTCTGTATGATCGCACCACTTCTTCACGAGTATCCTTAGGTAACTTCTTATCAGCATCCAACTGTACTGCACGTAAAGCCCACCTATCTAAGGTTACTTCCTCGTTATTACCACTCAAGTTCCTGTAGAAAGCAAGAGTTTTTGGAGCTGTGAGGATAAACTCAGGAGGTACCCCAAGTAAAATCCGAGTAGCGTTCCGCTTGTTAGCATTAAAACCAGCGTAATGTAGTTGTTGAGTAATCTTGAAATCACTGAGAGCTTTCTCTGTATTATTCCATTGATAATCCCAACGAACAAAGGGAGATAGAGCAGCTACAGCGCCGATTACACTATTACTATCAAAAGCGAGACGCTGAGCAATATTATCAAAATGGCGATACGCTCTATCGTACCAGCTCCTACCGTGTAGTTTGGTGGTGCCTGGGGTTTCATTGTATATCCTTACTAAGTCCTTATAAATCGTCTATATCTCTCTTTCCATGTATCTCACGATACTTGTAATCGGCTTCTACCATCTCTCTGTTAAGCCTACGCTCCTCTGCTGCTGAGTTTACTAATCGTATTTGCTCAGCGATCACACGAGCATGGGGAGCTAAGATTGTAAGCACTAACTTAGCGATAGTAGAGGGCATTCCCTTGTTTAGGGAAACATTCTCTTCTGGTACCTGTTTGTAGAAAGCTTTTGTAGCTCTTGCTACGGTAGCGCGAATGAATTGCTTAGAAGCGCCAGATACACCAGCTATGCCTTGGGGCATTGTGAGTCTTTCTTCCAGGTTATTGTATCTGTTCTAATAAGGCTATCACTTCTTCTACGGTGCGCTCTGGTTTATCGTTCCATCCAGTCTCACAATGCTTATTGAATGGAGCGATAGGGAATACTGCGTTCTTCATGAAGTACTCACAAGCTACATCGTGTAGAGAACCTGGATTAGCTTCTCCGTAGATAGCTACGTGAATAGCTCCTATAAGACAAACAGGACCACCGGGACCATCTTCTGATTGCCCCTTAGTCCATCCTCGCTCCTTGATAGTAGCAATAGCCTTCTGTGCAATCTCTTTGTTACTAAGCATGTTACTTCCACTTTCCTTCTTCAAACACTGGCTGAGTTAGCGATTGCTTGAGCTTACGGTTTAGGAGAAATGAATGGGAGGTATGAACAGGTAGCGTAAGTATTTGCAGAGCTTTCTTACAGTGTTCATCCGTTAATCCTGTTTGCATGGAGGTATGGACAAAGAACGGCATTTGCCACTTAAGCATATCCGCATCATCATCTATGATGACGAAGGAATCCACTACTAAGAGATCCTTCTGTTCTAACCAGAGGGCTATCTCATCTCCCCTACACTTATTCTTATTCTCTGAATAAGGAATGTTAGGGGTAATGGACATAATAGGAAACAGTTTCTTCAGGCGCTGTATCGCAATGGAGTCATAACGCCAGCTACTGCTAAGTACGATCTCCGCACCACAAGCAGCTCGCAGATCATTAATCCTTTGTACATGCGCCGGATCAACAGGGTATCTACCATTAGGGTCATGTTCATCACCGTGGTAGGTAGAAAAAAAGGAATGGTGGTTTAGTACACCATCCACATCCAGGAAGATTAGCTTATGACCCATTTATTATCCCTGCTCTTTCTGGCTCAGGATAACGAGGGAATGTAGGGAACTTCTTAAATATCTTCTTCCTGTCCTTGAAGAAGATACAGCGTGGACATTTGTTAGAGTCCATTACTTCCATGTCACAATGAAGAAAATTGTTGTCAACATGCTCCACCCACCACTTAATCCAATCCGTAGGAGCAGCTCGCCATATCTGCTGGATAGTTTTACCAGCTTCTATTTGATCCTTAGCCCAATTCTGTGCTTCGCTGCAAGCGCCGGCCAAGGATAACTCTTGTAGTAAGTCACGCTTCTTGTGGGATCTGGTAGCAGGCATTAGTTACCCCTCACAGGAAGGTAGGTTTCATTCTGATACTCTGCCTTAAGATCAAACTCGTTTACGAATAAACTCGGATGATCTTCGCGAGTGTATGGCTTATTCCCAAGTGCAATCTCTTCCCGACTACTTCTCCCATTAGGATACTTCCAACCGAATGCACCTACCCATACTCCACAAGCGTTACTGCAAGGACAAGACAAAGGATCACCGGGCTTACCTGCTGGTAATGTAGTGATAGCTGGCTTGCCTTGTTCCTTCAGCCGATTATTGCAAAAAAGAAGGCCCTCATCGTAGGCTTCTGCTGACATTACTACTTCATTTACTTTGTCTGTAACTGTCATGATTACCCTTAGGTTGATTAGCCCATTGCCTTGCGCTTACGCTGGCGTTCATAGTGCATAAACGCCTCGTTCACATCCACAGACTCCACAGTTACCTTAATGTTCTTGGCTCCACTCTTAACCAGACTGTTTACACCCTGGATAAGATTGCTGTCAAGATCCATGAAGGTATCCCACAACTCATTCTTGCCCCGCCAGTTAGCGTAGACCTTGTATTGAATCATGTCCCCTCCAAGTAAAAAGACTCCCTACTACACTACGGGCTAAAGAGAGGGAAATCACAAAGAAACGAGAGAGAGTGTAATGTAGTAGGGAGATTAGTGGGGCTTGTAGGACTCGAACCTACAACCAACGCATTATGAGTGCGTAGCTCTAACCACTTGAGCTAAAGCCCCTGGCAACATTACTTCTTGATCTGTTGCAGTTTGAGATACTGGAGTATTGCGATGTTTGTTCGCAATGTACCCCAATCTCTACTATTGGTATCACCAAGACGGCGATAGACAGTAGACAAACAAAGCCCAGTAGCTCTTGCTATCTCACTGGGCGTAACACCCAAGCCTTTCGCCTGGAGTGTTAGTAATCTACCAATGGGGCCTTTGATCTTGAAGATTACATTGGCAGAGGTATCCTTCCAGACTGTTACTTTGTTCTTCATAGCTGGCTCTCTCTCGTTTCTTGCCTACTTAGTAGGCTTACCCGTCATGATGTTCACCTTGTTCCCTTGCATACGAGTAGCAAAGGTACACTTGGGATGATCCAATCTACGGATCATATGGGCATCACGCTGAGTAGCTGGCAAGCTAATGCTACCAGTTACTTCTTGCGTAATGAATCCTGCTTCTGTTAGATCACGCCACAACGGTCCCATGTAGGGAACCGTAATGTACTCGTATCTCTTGGCTCCCATTAGGGACTCCTGTTGTTCTTAGGAGAATCACTAATCTTTCCCACTTCCGCAGCACCAACAGCATTGTAGAAATGCTTAAGATCCATATGGATGTTGTGAGCAAGATCATTAATCAGCTCTTTAACATCCTCGGAATGGTTCAGAGACTCAGTTTGGAGAGCATCCACAAAGGAATGTAGTGCTTTCTCCAAGTGAGGAAACTTTTTGTTGGGCATGTTCTATTCCCTATTGTTTAAATCTCCTGTACCAAGGCGTAACCATTACTCCCCTGTACCAAAGCTTTTATTCCCTACTGTTACCCGTCATGCTTAGTGTACCGTTCAGTCGGTCACATCATAACGTTCAGGTAACCGTAGCTGAACCTACGGTGCATTACCTGGATAACAGTAGAGAATAAAAGCCCGGTTTATTTTGTATCTGCGACCGGAAACGCAGAGCATTAGTTTATCTGCTTCTTTTATGGGTGCTAATGTCCACCATTATCTTTGCATTAGAAGCAAGATCCTACATATTTTTACAAGTGATAAGTATAACTACCGCTCACTCAAGGAAATGTAGGAAACCCTATCCCATAATACTTAGTGACACCAGGGATTTCAATGGAATCGACTAAGTACCCCCACTAATACTGAACACTACCACAGGAGTGTAGTAATGTACCGCCCTACCTAACGTAGGGTATTAGACTCTTAATCTCCCGTTTTCCCCTTAGCTCAACAAGAGCTATAGTATTCAACGAGACAAAGAACCAACCCTGATTAACAGAGATTAAGAGTTTAATAACCCACGTTAACGGTTAGTGCGGATATCCTGCTGCCGCTTAAGCGATTGCATACAGATATCAGCGGTGTAGTCGAAAGCCTTTTCCGCTTTCTTCCTGTGTAACCTCACAACGCTATATCCCAGGGAAGTGTAGTGTTCTTCCCAATATGCGGGAGGTGAATCGTAGAACTTAGCCTCACGATTACCAAGGCTATCGGTAATGATGAGACAGTAGCGACCCTTTTTCATTTACCCTTCTCCACAGTGTAGGGCTTTTGCATATGCCCTAAGTTATAGCAGAATGCACAGATCCTAAAAATCCCATAATCAGTATTAAGCTTGATTACGGGAGGATTAGTGCATTGTTCTTCATGAGCCTTATGCTCACACTCGCATAGGGACATTGTTACTACTCCAGGTTAGGATCGTAAACAACATCCGGCGCATCATCCGCTACTGTACGGTAAAGCTTGTTAATGGGAAGCTTAGCCGACATATCAGTAGGCAGACTACCAAGAATGATATGCGGTTTACCAGGGATTGTATTCATCCCAAAGGTAATCCAAGCATATCCATTAGGCTGAGTCTTGAATACGCAACCATCGCGCATTTCAGTAACAACCCATAACGAGCGTACCGATTGATTCTTCATTATTGCATACCCTCATGGATAATGCAACCAATGGTAACCATTGAAAGAATGTAGAACACTACCAAGATAAGCATTTTGTAATGTACCTTGTAATGCACCGTAGAATGTACCACCACACAGTGTAGGGTATCCTATTCCTTCCTGTAATGTACTACACCGCAAGCCTACTGCGCTTTGTCCCACGCTAAGTAATAGGTCATGCAATGTATTACTGTACTGAATACAGGAAGGAATAGGATACCCTACTAATCCCCTACAGTATGCGCCGCTATCGGCGTCTCTACCGTAGACGAATAGTAGGGTATTCCAGGGTTTAGTTACCCGTTGTTCGCCCCCTGGAGCGCGTCGGCCTGTGCTTGCAGGCTGTTGACGAACGCCTGAAGGTTTCCGGCCTTGGCAAGATTCATGAGGAATGACACAGTCGTGTTTGTCGTGCCGATGCTGCTGAGGGTCTTGATACCCTCAGTAAACATCTTGCGATGCTTGGCCGGAATGTCGTCCACCGGGATGCTGGCGAACGACGTATAGGCCGTTGCCGCGATTCCCTGGTAGTAACGAGCGGACTTCCGCTTGGGCGTGGTGTTGGTGTCGGCCATTGTGATACCCTTTACAGTATGGACTATGTATAGACTGTCACGATATTGTGACGTTATCAGTACATAGTGCCTATTCACCTATTACCGTCGAATACTGATTACTGGGATATCCTGTACGCTATGCGTCTAATCAGCGTATCAAGGTAATAGGTGAATAGGCTTACCCCGCACGTACCTATTGGATTAGTGCTGAGGTAACCTAAGGGTATTTACCGCTGGATTGTTGCCGCTTCAGTCTGTGCGATATGCGCCTGTATTTCCTTCAGCACCGCCAGTGCGGTAGCTGGATCATTCCAGTCTGAAGGATTACCGATCGACATACATGCCAGTCTAAGGCCGTGCAACATGCCAGCAACGTAGCTATCCATAGGCTTAACACTCCGAGCTATGGCACAGCATGAGCCTACACTCAGCTGCACTTGCTCTATCTGGTTGTGAAAGACTCCGCATTCGTGTGCATTGTGAGTGTTCGGCAAGCTACTTGCCGCGCACCCCGCACACAGGACGCATTGCGCCCCACAGTGTATAGCAAGACGCGTGCCGCACCCCTGAATCTATCCCTTGTGGTATTCGTCGGGTGACATACAAGGGATTGTAGGGTATGTTAGGTATTTGAGGTTTAGGGCGTCACCGTTTGGTGCTGGGCGTTACCGTTTGGTGGTAACAGCGTGTTTCCAGCATGAAACAAGCATAGGCAAATGCCATGCCAGCAACACAGCCTTAACACAATCTTAACATACCCTTCATAATCCCTGCAAGTCCCATGCCAAACGTGGCAGGGTCGCTAAAAAGGCTGCGCGCCCCATGACACACAGCCTACCAATACCCTCAGCACGCCCCATAAGCCTCTATAAACGCATTACAGGGGTCGCCAGCACGCACCCACCAAAATCCTAACCCGAATATCCTGCAATACCCTCAGGTACTTGTGGTACCACCGCAGGGTATCCCCTACTTATTGTGGGGGTATGGGGGGGATTGTAGAGTTTTTTCGGTTTTGTTACCTGCACTAAAATTCTAAGAACTTTTAATCCCCTCCACCAAATATTAACCACCCTACAATTAACCCACAGATAAACCCGAACATACCCTAAGCGTTTGCTGCAAAGGGTATGATACCACGTATCTTCTCCCACCCTGGACCCTCGGCAGAGTAACAGGCATCTACCTGTGGGATGTTCTGATAGATCGTCATGCAGAAGTCCTCAATCTTATCTAACTTATCCTGATAGATTTGAGGGAGATCCCAAGCAACAGCATACTTCTTGAGGGGGATCATCCAGATACCCTGGAACTTCCCTGAGTATACGCATTCATGACTCGCCAATGGCCTTAGGTAAATCTCAGAAGCAGCGGTACCAGGGTTACCCGTTGGGTTCCACTTGTATCCGAATTGACCTGAAGAGTGAACGCAATAGTCCAGAACGTGCTTTAAAATATTCTGAACTCTACCTAAATGCTGTAGGCAGATACCCTCATCGTGCATCCACTTGGCTAACCAATACAGCAAGCCTTCCTCATGACACATTTCATTAGTACTTCCCGAGGTCACGTTGGGGAACCAAGGGTTATCCTTTATGAAGTTGGTAAAAGCAAAGTTAATTTCGTTCTCTGCACGGACCTTGAAGTTATTGTTACCAGTTGCCTTGTAGTAGTACCAAAGGTTCTCTAAGTAGTGCGATAAATTACGAGCGCCACCCCCACCATTCCATGCCCTCTGTGGTCTTAGGAGGTACTCTGAGGTAACTTGAAAGCCTCTGCTGATAAGCTGATCCTGTGGGAAGAGGTAATAGGCAATAGCGAGGTCTTTGAAGTGAGACTTAGCAGGACTTGGAGCCATTCCTGAACAGCCACGAAGCTCTGTACTCTTCTCATTACGAGCCATACCACGCATCCAGAGGTTCTGGTCGCAGTCTATGATACCATAAGCGATCTTCCACCTGACAAGCCATATGCCCATTAGAGCAGAGCCTACATCACCTGTGGTGACAGCATTCAAGAAGGCATTAGCCGCATGGTAATACCTCTCATTACTCAGGGACTCGGCTCCAGCAGCCCTGGTACCAAATCCATATATATTCCTAATTCCTTCTAAAGGTGTAGGATTAAACGGATACTTCGCTATGAAGTTCTCAGGGACAAGAAGCCAACCAGCATTTCGCTGACCAGCAATAGCCGAGGGACCGTAGGGACTGAGGCTATTCCAACCTATTACTTTCTTAAGGAAAGGTCTGTTGTTGATGAGAGTAGGATCGAAGTTTAGGATCATCCCAATCGGGTTCATATCCCTACCTTCAATACTTTCCTCCAAATACTCTAACTCTTCAGGATCATCCTCAGGTACCCAGCGGACATACAGGGTCGCTCCACCGTCTATGGTGAGTCCCTGTGTACAATGCTCGTAGCCTGGGATGGTAACTGAATTCCTCTGAGCCTTGTGCTTGTAGCTCTCGGGTGTCAGGATATCCCATTCTCTCTCACCCTCATTGTTGAGTCCATTATCCTGACAACCGAAGGTTGGAGGGATAATAAAATTTCCGGGTGCCTTAGCGGATAGAGCAGAAACAAACTTGGGCTCAGGTTGCCAAGGCTGACCCCAATTGTCGGGTCTACCTGGATTACGGTCTATAAGCTCTACGGTGAGGATCTTAGTAGGATCATGTTTGCTGTACCCTATCACCAGCGGGATGGTCTTAACCACCCCATTCGTGTAGGTAATTGTAGCACTATACATCAGCACTCGATTCAGTCTTAGGAATAAGAGTAAATGGCTTGCGAACACCTGGAGGTAAGAGTAACTTCTTCTGGTTATTAGTACCCTTCTCCATAACCTTCTTCATCATCAGCTCTAACACTTGAATACGAGTGCCAAGAGCATTGAAAGCTTGTGGGATAGTCATTACGAGAGTGTTTAAGTTCTCGGCAAGGCGTTCAACCTTCTCTTTATCACCTAACTCTTCCCACCCTATAGTTGCTTCTTCAGGTTCAGGCTCAGGGTTGGGTGATTGCTCTGGAAGTACAGGCGGATCACCTGGAACGTCTACACCTGGGATAGCCTCAGGCATCTCTTCGTCTGGATCATCGGGATTCATAGTTTACTCTCCTCATTATACAGAATCGTGATATTGGAAGAAGGCGAATTGCCTCATAGTAATAGAATTGTCTGCATCGGCTGTCCCCCACTCCACACTAACAGTGAAGAGGAGGTCTGCTGTAGTATCTGCTACATATACATCAGTGTTGAAGGGGATAAGGTGAATAGCATCACCACTCACATCAGCAAAGGTAACAGCACCTTGGATCTCTAACTCACCAGATATGCCGGTACTTACACAGTGTACCTGAAACTCAGCTTCCCATCCCTCAAACGAACCTAAAGCGGGAAGGGTGATTGCTGTAGTATCTAAGATAGTAACATTATCCAGCTTAAGCCTTAACTGTATGGTAGGAGCCGCCCCACCATCCGTCTTGTATACCCCACGAGCCTTTAGCAAGCACACATCATCTGTTACAAGGGTATCAGCAGGTATGCTGTGGGATGAGCTAAAGTCTGTCTCTGTGGTAGTATTAGAGACAGTATCACTACCAGAAGAGAAGGAACCTTTAAGTGGGTATGCCTCATTTATAGCATTAGTTAGGTTGTTAGCAGCCGTAGATGCCACAGCATCTGCATAAGTCTTAGTTGCTTTCTGAGTAGCAATCTTTACATCAGAGTTCGCAGCAAGCGTACCATCCGTATCCAGATAGGATGATGGTACCTTGGTATCAGCGTAGGTCTTAGTTGCTTTCTGAGTAGCAATCTTTACGTCTGAGTTCGCAGCAAGCGTACCATCTGTATCTAAATAAGACAGGGGGATATAGATGGTAGACAAACCCTCTATCAACGCTGTCATAAGCGTCTGGATAGACTCTGGTGTAATAGCTACCTTAGGCTCAGTAGTAGGCTTCTTAGTCTGCTCTACAGTAGGTCTAAAGGGGATGATGGTTGTTCGTGGGAGTCTACCCTCAGAACCCTGAGGTCTTAGATCACCACTAACCATCTTAACTCTCCTGGGCTAAGTATTCAAACTCACTATAAGGGATCAAAGGGACATTCTTAGCGTTATCATCATGAATCACTATAAGTGACCTAAGAACACCCATAGGAACCTCTACACTCACATCCAGTGAGGTAGGTTCAGCTAAGGGGAAGGCTATATCACGAGCATTATCTATACGAGTAGTCATTACGAGTTCTCTCTGATACGTGTCATAGTATACCTCTAAGTATTATAAGAATAGTATAAGGTTATTTAAGGAATTGGTGGGTGATTTAGTTCTCTTAGTTTCAACTAAAGAAAGAAAGGAAACCCCCCTTACCCCCCTATACATGGTAGGATAAGCCTCTTTTGAGAGGAAAAGGAAAGAAACTTGGTTTCGGAATTTAGTAGGTGCCAAGACCCTACACCCTTGCGGGTAATATCTGCCAACGCTCTACTAACTGAGCTATACCACCGCTATTATCTTGATATCCCGGTAATTGCATCCGGCTGGCGGCGCTAATGGGAATTGCACCCATGACCTTTGGCTAAAGTCAACCATCTTGGATTTGAACCAAGGACATTTCCTGCTTCCAAAGCAGGCGCAATAAACCAGCCTATGCGAATGGTTGAGAGTGGCAGGTATTCCCTGCCGTGAGGCTAAACGCCCCGTGTTTGCACGCGAGTAAACCTTGAACGTGCTATACATATATGGGAGGTTATCCTGTCATCCTCCTCGTCCTGGAACCACAGTTTCTCTTGGAATAACCTACGAATACCCCAGGAATCGCACCCCATATGCACCTATTCAGGCTCTAAAAGCCCCATAGCTTCCAAACGTGCGTCAAATAAAGCATTGTGGGAGCCTGTCGGTCCAGGTATCCCCAGGATCAGATCATAGTGGTGTAACCACTCATGCTTCCACGTATTGTGCAGCTCACCTGTCGTAAACATCCTTCCTCCTGGTTGGTGAGTCCAGATAAGGATAGTTTGGGTATGGTGAACATACAATCCTATCGTGTAATACTGAATTAACCCGATAGGAGTAGGAACAGTACGCTTAATATCTGGTTCACCTACTATAACTATAGTAGCAGGATAAGGAAGATAAGCTTTCTGGCATAATCTAAACGTCTCTACCCTAATCCATTCACACAGTTCCAGAGCCCTTACGAAAGCACTCCTCGGAAGGAGGACTCCTAAAGGCTCCAGGATCGCCCAGGAAGCTATTAGAGACGACTGGACGGGAAGTTGGAGTACTGGTAGGGGGGACTACCCCGGACGCCTTAAACGCCTCTATAAACTGTTTGCGGACAAGCTCCGTGGTTTTCAGGTATGCTTTACGGTGCTGCTCACTTAGCTTAGGGTCACCCGATACAAACCCATCGTGAACGTCGCAGATATCGCTTACAGCGTGCCACACGGCTACCGCAGAGGTTCTGTCAGTCTTACCTGCCATACTCTTGATAATAGCCTTATCTGCCACGTAGATAGCCTGATTCTGCTCATCTAACGTATCAGGGTAGATTGCTAAGTAAGCATCCGTACGCTCAATCACGTACTCCATAGCGGAAGCAGTAACACCACTGTTAACAGTTCCAGAAGTAACACAGCCTAAACCAAATACAATAAGAATAGCTAACAGTAAGTTCTTCATGAAACTCCCTTAAATCTTGACAATAGCTCCAAGACCGATAACAAGGCCCTGAAGCAGGACATTGGAGACGTTGGTAACACCCTTCCAGAAAGCAGCATTACCACGGATCTTGTGAATATCCCCGATAAGCTCTAACTGAGTAAGCAATTCACCTTGTAATTTAGTATCACCAGTAGAAGCAGCAGAGATAAGGAGAGGAGCAATATCGTTGCTGATAGCCTGGAGATCGGGTGCGAGCCCCTCAGTAAACTCACTAATCTGTTCAATAAGGACATTAACAACAGCATCTTTCATGTCCTTTAGGTTAGTGATAGGCTGAGGGATGGGAGCATCCACAGGGGCAGGCTGGTTACCCTTAGCCCACGGAAAGGGACGACTGACGTTGATTGGCATAATTTAGATCCTTTGTGGATTAGCTGATATTCGGAATAAACGAGTACGTGATGGTGAACGTGAGAGCGGTGGTCAGAGCAGCCAGGGTATCAGGGGCACCAAGAGATAAGTAAACATCGTTACCAGCAGTAGTGGGAATTGCCACTAAACCGTTCTGGTGATTTCCAAGCTGACCAGGAGCTTCACTATTAGCAAGTATGTTTAAGATAATAGATCCAGCATTTCCATCCGCTAACCTTAATTCTAAGTCCGCAGCAGAAGTAGATATGTGAATACCGTGAATAATAGTTATCTCATTCGCACCTGCCCCAAGCGCCATAGGAGCATTTAACACGTTAGTAGCGACTAATGCAGCGTGATAGGTAAATACCTTCAGAGGCCCATGTGGGATTTTGGCAAGTTGATATTGAGGTACAGTGAGTTGGGGCATCGAGGTTCCTTAGTTCCAAACAGTGTAGCTAATGATGGTTCCAGTAACATCCTGGACAGGCAAACCATCTTCACCACGGAGACACTCCCATATACCACGTTCCTCGGGAGTACGAGGCTTCTTCATAAACGCAATCGTGCGTTGTCTTGCTAACTTCCCAATCGTGGGAATACCCTTGAAGGACGTAGGACGACCCATATCCTGAGCTGCCTGCATACCGTTCAGCATACGCTCACGCACGCTCTCCTTCAGTCGCTTGATATCAGCAGGCTTGAGCCCACTCTTCTCAATCAACTCAGGCATCGGCTTGAGGTAGTTTAAATCCTGGCGCTTATCGGGAACACGCCCCTCAACACGCACAGTAACCTTTGGGGACACTTCAGTATCTTCTAACTTAGGCATATAATCTCCTTTGAAAAATCATACATATATTCACTACTATTTCTTGCCAAAACTGATCCAACTTAGTTGGGTATTCTTGTCAGGATTACGCTGGCGTATCCCTGTCCAAGAGCAATCTTCTACCATCTTCTTCATGTACTCCGCACGCCTATCTAATTTAGCACGCGCTTGATCCATACCCAGGTTTTGCATGAAGTAGTTTACTAATCCAGCTAAAGCATCCACTCTGTCATCCTTAGCTAAGCATCCCTTTTCTTGGGTAATGTGACTAAGTTGGTACATAAGGGAACGCTGCTGGGATAACACTTCGCTATCCTCAGGGTGGGCTAAGATATCTTGTTCTATTACACGGGGATCTATTACAATCAGATGCTGATTAAGGACAGGCTCAAGGGTATCTATGATACGCTTTTCCTTCTGGCCCTTAGTCCACTCTGAGGGAGTTACCGTACATGGGTAAATCTTCGCTAAGATAGGAGATAAGAGTTGATCGAACATACCTGCACCAAAGTTAGGTTCAGTTATGATCTCCTTAACCTGATACTTCTTAGCTAACTCCGCTATCTGGATAAGATTCTTTTCCTCGTATCCATCTCTGAATCCTCTACAGGCGACTATCCAGATTAATCCGTTACAAAATTTACCAATAGCGTAGGCTAACTCGTCACCACCCTTACCAGCAGGATCTATATACATCGCTGTCTGAGTAGGGGATAACCACTCCATCTTAGCGTCTTTAAGATTGATAGGTGCGTAGAAACGATCACCCATGAAGCCCATACAGGGCAGATCCTTCAAGCAGAAGTCATCTATAGTAGTCCACTGAGGAGTGGCAGGGATCTTATCCCCAATACTCATAACGATGAAGTCTCTAAGCTTGAGTGGGAACCTTTCGGCATCCTCTAAAGACGTATCCAACATGAACTGTCGGACGAAGCCAGAGTGTGCAAACTCCTTCTCACTATCACATAGGATAGCCTCGTTGAATCGGGTATCAGTAGGCCAACCTAAGTTACCCCTTAGACCTCTTCCTGTTTGCTTCTCAGGAGTGAGATCAGCATGTATAGTAGGCTCAAGCTGGTCACCATAACGAGATAACCATTTGTCGGATGGGTAACGAGCAGGAATAATAATACGCTTGTAGCCACGCTCATTTACTAACCTCTCATAGATACTATCCTCGCACTGAGGAGTACCCAGGTAGATAACCAATCCAGACTCAGGCTTACCGATAGCTCCACCTATCTCAGAGATATAGTGTGCTAACTTCTCCCGTAATAGCTGTGTTTCAGAAGTCTTTGGAGTCTCTACGTCATCGCAGAACGTAATGTCTGAGCGAGAACCAGTCATTTGCCCAAAGATACCTCTGGAGAATATGCTGGGCTCCTGTGCAGGGTTACATCCACGTATGTCGAAGCCTGTTTGCGCTATACGGTCCCCAAGAGCCTTCTGAGGCTCCAGGTGCTGTAGCTCAGGGATTTGCCTGATAAGCTTCAAGCAGAACGTGGTGAACGCTACAGCCTTTGTAGAGGCCGCAGAGACGGTCATTATGTTGATGTTGGGGTTCCAATAGGCAACCCATACGGCTATCGTTGCACAGATCCAGGACTTACCGATTCCTCGGAAAGCTTCCAGAACCATTCTCTTAGTGCAATCCCCATTAGCCTTCTTGAGCATGGGGTACTCTTCCAAGAACGCTGCATCAGGCTCTAAGTTAACCAGTGATGAATGCTTGATAACATTCTGGAGAACATTAGCCATCCTATACTGTTTAGGTGTAGGATCAGGTAAACCTAACTCATGCCAAATGTGGAAGAGGAAGTTGCGAAAGTCTGCAAACTGTGGGAGTTGATACTTATTAGTTGGTATAACCATTACATAGAAATAGCCTCGGGGCCATCATCCTCCAAGTAGTCCGAAGGAACAGTGAATGGGAGAGCAGCAAGCTTGTCCCTAATCCCTGTAACATCATCAGCCACTCCAGCCTGGATACCGTTGTTGTTCAGAAAGGTGACAGCACTGGCGATATGCTTAGCATTCGCAGCGTCACCCTTAGCACACTCGGCTATCAGAAACTTAGCGACAGCTTCGTGCAGCCGGACGAGTAACTCGGGGTTAACTCGTATGTTGTTTGTGGGGGCTGACAATTTCATTCTTTAACTCCTTTAGTAGTTCAGTCTGCTTAGTCAAGTTCTCAGAGATAGCCTCAAGAACCTTAGTAAGGGACTTGCGGATGTACCATACGTACACCCCATCCTCGTCCTTTACGTCGTGCATCTCGACAAGCTTACCAACTTGCTCTTTTAGTTCGGCAACATCCTTATCATACTGGTCAGGCACAGCCTTACGATCCTTCAACCATGCCACAACATCCTTACCAATATATAGGAGAACAAACGCGACAGGCCCAAGCTGGGCAAGTAGTGACATATCCATTAGCGCACTTCCCTTGATTCCATACCCTGCTGTAAGCGTATCGCAGCGTCTTGGATATACTTCTGAAGATCCTTGTATTCACCGTACATTTTAGCCTTAGCAGCTTGCCTAAATTCAGTAAAGAAGGCACCTGCCAGTTTAACCTTAGGGTTATTTAATGCGTCATCACCAGTAAACTCCGGGAGAGACTTATATTGTGGGCTCTCGAATAACGCCTTAAGCGACTGCCTAAGCGTTCTATCGCCAGCCTTTATAGTACCTACTAACTCAGCATAGCGATCCGCCGCAGTCTGACCCTTCTCATTCTTGAATTGGGTAAGATCAGCACGAATACCAGAGATTTGGAAATCATCCTCTGTAGGCTTGAAGCCGTGCTTAAGGCGAGTTAACTCATCCAGCACAGGATCAGGGCCACCACCACCCTTAGTCTTAATCGGGGACCAGAACGCCATCCACCTACCAAACTGATCCTCACCAGCCTGCTTATCCCTCTTGATCTCCTCACCTATTGGGTTACGGATAGGGGTAAGTTGAGCCGCTCCATACGGGGTACGGTTGAGCTGTGCCTCGGCGTAAGTGTGGACCTCACGTAGGGTATTCTCCTCTTCGCCACCCCAAGCAGGAGAAGCCATGAACCCTGGACGGGTAAACGTAGCACCTAACGTGCGGAAGAAGCGGCCAATCTTGTGAGGCTCAGGACCATTCAAGATATCCAGAGTATCGGTAAGACCACTCAGGTAGGTTTTCTTGACAACGTTGTTACTGATCGCGGTGATAGTAGCAACAGAGAGAGCTTCAAGGGTATCCTGATCCTTTTCCTTAGTCCAATAGGAATATTGGGTAAGATCCGCAATAGTACCTAAGAGAATTCCTATCGGGTCGAAACGATTGAACTGATAGCTGCGAGTATTAGGATCACCAACCTTTCCAATTCTAATGGAGTACTCTAAGTTTTCCTTATTGTTCTGCCACAGACGATTGAGAGTAGGCTCTTGCGGACCTTTCCCAACAATAGCAATACCAGCTTCAGGGTCCATAGCGTTAGCCGCTAATTGGGTACCTACAGCCATAATACCAATACCCATCGTTAACCTACCGATAGCATCAGCCTTACGGACAGGATCTTCGGAGGTTAAGTCGGCAACGAATTTAGTAGCACTTTTCTCGGCTCCTGGGAGATTAACCGCAGGGAGCTTCTTGACCATGCTATTCCAAGCGTGGAAGCTATACTCACCAACGCCTAAGATCGGATCTAAAGTCCTTCGCGCAGCAGCCTTCACGAGGTTGACTGGCGTAGATATGAAGGGGAGAATCAGCTTAGCAGGAGGGAAGTAGTTAGTGAATGCCTTGAGCAATCCAATAACCTTACCAGACTCTTCGGTGAAGGTAACCTCACGAGCCCTATCAATAGACGCCTTGGCGACATTGTAAGCACCCTGGTCAACCCTGGTATCCAAGAACTCTTGAGCAAGCTCCTTGGTATCACCTAATCTATCGGTAGGAATCCACCTTCCATCTATCTGTCTCCATTGCTTGCTGTTGATATAAGCGTCAGCCTCCATCTTGATACGAGCATCTGTGTAGGCTTGCCCATCACGGATAACTCGGTTCATCTTGCCAGCTACATATGCAGATTTGAAGTTATCTATATCCTTCTGTGTACGAGGATGCATCACCGGACCATTAGCATGATTAGGGTCAGAATGGAAACGAGTGAGAGCCAGATCATCAGCCTCTTGCTTGAATAGAGTCCTTGCTCTGGCACGGAAGTTAAGCTGCTTGAACAGCTCATCAGCCGCTGCAAGCATCTTGGTAGGAACCCTCCAAAGAGCCCCACCAGCGTTAACAGTAGTAGCAGCTAACTTACCAACCATCTCCGGAGAGTTGGAAGCAAGGAAGCGTGCAGCAGGAGTCAGCACAGAAGCATTCACAACGTTATCTGCCGTAATAGCAGCGCCAAGCTCCTCGAACTTACCACTGTCCTTCATACCCTTTAGCAGGGTACTCCTACCAGTCTTGAAGGAATCCCACATTGCTTGCCGGGTAGTCGCTCCACCGTACTTACCACCTAACAGACCAAGCGTATCCAGGAAGCCTGTAGTAAGCTCGGTATAGGTGCGAAGTCCATCCTTGATAGCAACCAGACCACCCTGGAAGCGTCCAGGATTGAAGCTAATGGGTGCGGTGACAGCACGCATCGCTCCACCTATAATCGTCTCAAGCGGCCTATAAGCCGTCATGATCGCATTAGAGAGGAAGTTGACAACGTGGGTCTGACCATGCGAGAGTAAGCCGTTGATATAGTACTCAGCGACCATATCCCAGGTTCTACCCTTGCGGTGAATCTCCGTATTCAGGAGCGCAGCAGCGCCAGCCTTCTCAAGGTTCTCCTTGTGGAAGTTGAGTATCTGACGGATCTTAGGGATACCCCCAAGTTCCTTCAGGTAATTCATCGCCTGCTCAGGAGTACGATTCTCGATAAACGGAGTAAACTGTAAGCCGGAACCTAAGCCGACTATGTTCTTACCTCCACCCTTACCCTGGATAGCCTTGACGTAGTTAGAGGTATGGATAACACTATCCACTAACTCTGCAAGTTGCTCTGGAGTAGCTTCCTCTAAGCTCTTAATACCCTTGAAGGCGTTACCTAAGGTGGCACTAACATTCTCCATCGTACTCTTGTAGGCCATCATCTTGATACCCATTTGGGATAACTCAGGGAGTTGTCCAGGGGTATCTTTAATCTGTTGGCTAAGGCGCATGAAGAACGTAGAAGCCTTGCTCTCGTCCATATGCAGCCAATCAGTAACTTGCTTGAAGTTCTCGGCAACTAACTCTGGAGGGATGCTTCGGTTAAGCGCGTGGGTGTACTCCGCAGCTTCCCTGTAGATATTCTCGTAGGCTCTCAGCACGGCCTTTTCAGAACCCTCAGCAATATTAGCGATGGGGGTTTTCAGCTTACCAATAGCGAGTACAGCGCGTTGGAAGGGGTTGAGCATGTGGACAGAGTGGACCTTTTCCAGATCGGAAACTTTCCACAATTTATCTATAGCTGCTTTCTGCTGTGGCCCAAAGTGCTTAAGATTAGGCCGACCACTCACTCTTAATCCATCAAGTGTCGCTCCACTCTTGATTAAATCTCGTGTAACTTTATCGGTTTTCTTTAAAAGATTGATTAAAGGTTGGGCAGATTGAACAACATCCTCATCCTTAGGTCCAGTTGCAGATGGACGGAAGAATTTACCTTTCATCCCTGCTTCACGAACCTCGGCATCAGATATAAGTCCTAATTCATTTCTTAAATAAACTTCACTTAGGGCCGTGTGATAAGGCATTTCATCATAATTGAAATCAACCTTATCTATATCTACAAATGGTGCAACCTTCTTATTAAAATCACCACTGATCTTACTCTTAGAAGGATCGGCAATAAACTTGCGGACCTCTCCCATATCCTGCCCACCGAAGCTTGCAATAGTCTCGGTAAGAAGCTTCTCATCCTTCTCAGCCATAGTAGGAGCCTTAGGAATTAATCCCGTAGCAACCTGCTGCTTAAGCTCATTCTGTTCATCCAAGGTTTCTTTGAACACCTTGGTAAGCTCTGCCGAGTCACCCTTAAAGCCCTTCTCAATAGCTTCCTGGGTCATACGCTCAGCGGCTCTGGTGCGCTTGAAGGCGCGGAACCCTGCCATCGTTAAGTCTATAAATCCACCAATACCTGCACCCTCTATGGCAGTCTTTAGGCGGTTGTATATCTCAGGGTCATCCTTATCGGTAGACAGGAACTCGGTAAGAGGACCACCGATATCGTGATCGTTCAACAGCGTAGAGATATTAGACTCAGCGTTGAAGAACAACGTATCAGCAACAGCACCCTTGGCAGCGTTGTAACCAAGCCGACCAAAGGCTCCATACTTAGCCATCTGACTCGCTAAGCCCACACCCTTTAAGATAGCCCCACCTGTGACGAATCCGGCTCCAAATTGGAATATACTTGAGGAAATATCTCCTGCAAACGTTTGGGACTTGAACCTATCTATCTGCGGCATGAAGTCTAAACCAACATGGTCAGTCGTATCCGCAGCAAGGTTCCAAAGGTCTATACCGGCATTAGCGATACCGCGAGGCAACCCTAAGGCTATGTCACCAAGAGTCTCACCAAACGACAGATCGCTTGAGGAAGGCTCCTGAACAGCCTGTAGGGGTTGGATGTTCTGGAACGCAGAGCGCGATAGCTCAGGGTCATATGTCCTAACACGCTTAGGAGTGATAGGCTCTATAGGGGCACTGAGAGATAACGGATCGTTCTCTTCCGGCATGGTCCCAAGAGTAGCCTCTGGTTTAATCATTACTTAAATTCTCCACGGCGTCTAATAGCCTCTTGCTGAGCCGAGATAAAGTACTCAGCTTGATCTATAATAGCGGAATTAGGTGCAGTCTGGATACCAAGAGCATCGAACAAAGCTCTGGCTTCTTGGTCATTCTCTAACACCTGATACATCTTATCAATACTCGGGAACAACGGAGTAAGCTCATAAGGAATAAACTCCGGGTTCGTTATCTTGATCTTCCTCCCCGCTTCGGAAGGACCAATGCTGAAGTAACCTTCTATAATATCCTTGTAACTAATACCTAACAGCTTATTGGCGTTGATATAAGCCAGAGACTTATCATAGTCTGTAGCCATACTTGCCTGGACAGTCATGAAGGTTCTGTCTATGTTCTTCTGAGCAGCACGAACAAACTCCATAGCCCCAGGTTTACCCTGAGCAACCTGCTGTAGAGCAAAGATGCTTAGTGGGTATGGATGGTAATTCTGCTTCACAGGATCGGTGAAGATATCCAGAATCGTATCCTTAGGCAGGATAGGAGTCATCGCAGATATCTTACGCGCCTTGCCGACACTCATGGCATTCTCGAAATCAATCTTAGCCATCGTATCAACACCCCACACATCACCCTTAGGGTCATCCTTATCAAAGGCGATCTTAAGTGGGGACCAATCTTCACGACCGTTAATCTTGTTCTTGTTCCAAGTATAAGCAGACCCATCTAAGTCTACCTCAGCCCTTGGTAGCTTGTCTGCGAATCCTGTCATCATACCGGCAGCTAACCTGGAGTTAGTCGTGTCGATCTCTGGAACACGCTTGGAGGCGCTTCCCTCAGCCTTTACAGTCTCCTTGGCTGGTTTGGTGTCAGTAGCCTTAGACTCTGATCCCGACGCACCAGAAGGCTTGGTAGCCGCTCCCTCAGCCTTCTTGGCATAGGGGTTGAAAGGCTCCGAGTAGTCACCCTTCTTGAGCCACTTACCAACCTGCTTAGTGAGGTTGTTGATCTCCACTAATCCAGCACGGTAGAATTTCTCAGGATCAGACTTCTGTAGAGCGATGTTCTTAGGATCTTGCATCCATCCCGTATCGAAAGCATTAAGAACCTGGAGAGGAAGTTCCTGATTTAAGAACTGTTCCCCTTCTGGTGTTAGTTGAATCGCATTCGGATTCGGGAATGCATCTTGCGTGACACTACCATTACTCTTTGGCTTATCATAAACATACTTTGCATCCACAGCAGGACCAACAAGCTTCCCATTTGGCTGAAGTACGTTGATCTCCTTAGACATAAGGATACTTCTGTAAATATTTTCAGAATCTCTCCAAGCTTGTGAATTAAGCGCAGTAAGGCGCTCGCGAGGGAGCTTGTTTACATGGTTAGTCTGGATAAGCTTCTGCGCCTCTTGTTCACCGATAACTCCGTTCTCTTGCCAATTCTTGATAAGAGCCGTGTTATCCTTATCAACATTGTCATTTATCAGCTTCAGGCGAGAAGTCTTATTAAGCTCATCAGCTTGCCGTGCAGCTTGGACACGCTTGCCATGCTCTTGCCACAACTTACGGCCTTCCCCACGCATGACAACATCCTTCTCAGCCTTCGTAGGAGCTGCCTCTATCATCTTGGTATAGGCGTCATCCGTAGCCTCGAAGTCAGCTTCTAATTCATCTGCTATGGCATCATTGGCGGGACGTTCATCTTCCCGAAACTCTCTAATAGCTCTACGAGATGGCGCAGTAACTTGCTTATAAACATTGCTGTTTTCCTTCCACTGAGCTATGGCAGCTTCGCGGTTCCTCATCAACTCTAAAGCCTTAACACGCTCCAACCCACGAAGGGAAGTAGTAGCCAGAGCTTCAGCTTCTGTTAGGTTACCTGCATAGTACTTTTCTAAGAAGGCCGAATAGTTAGTCTTGTTGGACTCATCGCTAATTTCCGCAGCTCTTTTCCATTCAGCACGAAGCATATTAAGCTTATCAGAACCAAATGGCTGTTGAAGTAGAGAAGCCTTGTTGGCCTCTATGTATTCAGCTCCATCTTCAGGAGTAGCAGAAGCGACAGCACGATAAAGCTGATCGCTCTGGAAAGTCTCCAATTCTTTCTTCTTCGCTGCCTCACCTAAGCGTGCCTCCTTGGCAGTCTGCCTTTCATCTTGTTCAAAGGCATTACCAAGTAGCTTGTAATAGTCAGACTTAAAGACTCCATCCTTAAGCTTCACATTACCAATCTGTATTTCACCTGCATGAGTCAGGTAATCTTTTGCAACCTGAGCCCCGCCAGTAGTTTGAGCTTCTTGATAACCAGCTTCTACAACGCTTGCGACAAAGGCATGTGGGTCCTTGATACCAGCCTTGTACACGCGCTCGGTAACGGCTGCATTCAGCATTTCATAATTAGGAGCAGCAGTCTTAAGCTGACTCCCGAATAGCGTTCCAAGTTCAGCATAAGCTTGATTCTTAGTGGCCTGGGAGAAAGCATCACTCTGCTCCCTTATAGCCTGGATCATAAGCTGCTGATTATAGTGACCCTGGTACTTACCAAACTCGCGCTTGAACCAAGGATCATTTACTAACTCAGGGTTAACCGCAGCAGCATCTTGCAGGAGTCTATTGAAGGTAGCTCCGACGTATGCACCGGGATTACTGTAGACTGGCTGACCCGTTCCTGGGACCACTACAGTATTAGAAGGACGAGAAGAAGGCGCTTCCTGAGGCGCTAAGGACTCCGCAGACTGCGGAGCTAACCACGAATAGGTGGTTTTGCCCGAACTGCCTCAAGTCTTTCCTACACAGACAGGTTGGTGTGCAGCTATGGATATAGGAGCAACACCGGTCTTTTCATCCGGGATGATGGACTGAGTAAACCCATTCTTAATACCCGAAGAAGCCTCACCATAACCTCGCGCAGCGATCTCTCTGGCAAGAGCCTTTATGTAGCCAGTACGGAAGTAAGGATTACTAAACTCAGATATAACACCCTTATTAGTAACCTTAGCAAACGCCTCTGCCAGAGAGCCAGAAGAAGCCTCAGCCTCTCCTAATCGCTTCTCTAATTCAGCAGCACCAAGCTCTTGATCTCTTTCTGCACCACCTAACTCAAGATTAGCAAGGCCGTTAGTAAGTGTGGCAGATAACTCCGAGAAGTCTGTGAAGTTGAGCTTGGTGCCGTGAACGTATTGAAAGTTGTCTACTGGATTAGCCCGAGGTTGTATTTCTCCTCGTCTTAGATCATCTACTTGTAACCTGGGCATACTTTAACCTTTAGAAGTAAATTGAGTTACCGCCAGCATTATGAACCTGACGATCCAGGTCTGTGCTGACAGAAAACGCTCGACTAAACGCCAGTAAAGACTGGCCGAATAGATCAGGAGCTTGTGGGGGAGCAGAGTTAACCAATCGGGCTTCATGGCCCAAGTGAACAGCCTGCTTCTCGAACGTACTTTGGGTTCGTTGGAATTTCTCATTCTGTTCTAAGATTGACTTATACTCTCCTTCTTGCCGATAGAAGTCGTTAAACAAAGCCTCAACGCTATTGCCAGCAACACCAGCTTCAGCAACAGCAGCCCCAATACGACCGCGTGCCATAAGTGCATCTTGCTCCACCTTCTTCATCTCATCGCCAGTATGTACAGAGGTTTCAAAATCCCTCTGGTTAATCGCCCCATACTGTGCAAAGGCTGAGCGATTAGCTAAGTCCCTATTGCGAGCAGAGATCCTACGCTGGTAGTTATAAGAGGCTGATTGCTGTGCCATGCCGACACCGGAAGTGATGAGGCTAATGCCTGCACCAAGTATAGGAAGCGGTAAGCACATTCTATTTTCTCACTAAGATAAATTGTTTAGCAACTATTCTACCTGGACCCATATTAGTCCACTCTTTTATGAAAGTAAACCCCATCCTCTCTAACCACTGTAGGTGTAGCTCATTACGAGCATCTACTATGTTAGTAAGAATAGGGAATACTTCCTGGAACTCTGCTACATACCGCAGAGTGTTCCTGGTGAAAGAGAAAGGAACTTTGTTAATACCATCAGTAGCGAGCAACCAAGGGTGCCCAACCCCAATAGTATTAGACTGTCCCACACCAAAGATGATTTCGGGGGTATCGTCAACATAACCTATATAAGCCTTTCCAGAGCCCCTGGAAGCCATTAGAGACGCCTCTATAGCTGATCGGGGATCTAACCCTGCCAGATCCAAAGCCTCCCTACAGTCCTCGTAGCGCATCCTGGAGGCAATCTCTGAAGCGTCTACGCAATTCGCTTGCTCGACTCGTACATTAGGATTTCCCATACAGCACTCGTTATATTACTCGGGAAAGGATTAGGGTTGACAATAGCGACAGTAAGAACATCGGCTCTCCCGTGAATAGGTATGCGAGCCTTATCCGTTCTTAGTAGCGAAGTATCATATACAACAGCACCTGTTTGCAGGGGATTGTTGTTCAATTCATACGTATATGGGCTACGACCAGCCACAGTTACGTAGACATAGAACTTACCGCTGCTACTGTATTGGAAGTCGAGGTACTTCACCCGCTGAATACAACCAGTCTCGGGAGCTAATCCTCTGCCTGCTGGGAGCTTGATAATAGGGATAGTAAACTGATACGCCGCAGCGTACATTAATCCTACCCAATAATCTAATCCGGTAAGGTTACCAGTAACGGTAACAGTCGTACCCGTATGGCTAACATATGGGAAGATAGTGCCAGTTACCTTCTGGACTACTTGAGGTAAATTAAGGGGATCTAAGACTAATGGCATGGTATAGGGAACAGTAAAGGTAGAAGTGTTTGCTCCACCATTGTAGACAAAGCCAGTAATCTTAGACTGATCCGTTCTCCTGTCAAGGAGCGTCATGTAGTTAGCCGAGGTATCCGTTAACCCCGTGGTAATAGTGATCTTCTCGACATAGACACCATCACTATACTCATTTACTAAGTACAGGATGTTCTCTATGAAGTGAAAATACCTTACGGTTGGAGAACCTGATAAGTCCCATGTACCCCAGCTTGAGATAACCTTTTGATCCCCGTTCCACATATACTTGTAGACGAATAGGGAGTTAGCATCAGAAGTACTCTTGATAACCAGAGTATCCTCTAAGGTAGACACAGACATATGCTCAACAGCACCCGGCATATAGTGGGGAACCTGTTGACTAACATCAGCATTATCGAACAGAGCTGAATCACCCACCTGGAATAGCTCTCGAATACCCGAGAAGTCCCCACGCTTGAATCCGAAGAATAAGCTTCGTCCACCAGTGACAGGTTCTATAGCCTCATAGTTCTCAAAGGTAGCAATAGGGATAATCTGAACAGTACGCGGAGAGAGAATCTCCCCACCATTCAGCGCAAATAGGTGACGACCCGACTTGAGTATTAGATTCTCATTGTAGGGGATTGCAGATTTAGCCAGAGAGACTGGACTAAAGTTGTTGATAACATCTATTAATTCACTATCTAACAGTGTTAAGAGAGTGGTACGCCAGAAGTTGAACGGATCGTTAGCTTCCGACATGATGACACGATCATCTGCAAGGAACCCTAAGCGAGACTTGTAGAAGAATATGTTGGATATAGTCTTACCGACAAAGGAAGGCTGAGGATTAGTGACAGTATCACCGACCAGCTTATTCGTCCAAGGCCCCTGCCTGAATTGGAAGTAAGGTCTGCCAGGAACACCAGAGGTCGCTCCAGTTGGATCAGGAATCCTTACCAGGACTTGTGGCATGGTATTATAGGTGAATAGGTAGGGTTGCGAGTAGGTTAGATCCTCTTGCCAGTGACCTCTACCAAAGATGCCAGTACCTTCATCAGCAACGAACTTCACATAGTAATCGTCTGCATTGATCTCTTCATCACCTATGATCTTGACCACGAATCCGTGGGTGCATATCTCAGGAAGGTAGGCCGAGACTCTTGGAACCTGATTCCAGACAACGCTTAGAACGCTGTCACCAATCGAGTCAACAGGTTCTATGGCATCATATATAACGCTTCCAGTGATCTTAAGAACAGATCCAACACGAGTAACGGTAGGATTAGCTCCACCCCAAAAGGCGTCTAATTTAGTCTTGAGGTCCGCAGCGATATCATCAGTTTTGATACTGTTGATTTCTGCACCAGCCACTGATTGACCATTCCAAGTAGCTGTAGTAACAGTGTTATCAGTACCACTCCTCTTTATGCGGATCTTGTAGTTAGTCTTATAGTTACCCTGCCGAACAAAGATATATGCTTCAGTAGGTGTAGGCTTACTTGCAGTAAGAGTACCAGTATCTATTGCAGGGACTTTGGTAGTATTTAGGAGGAAGGTATAATCAGCTTCCGTATGGATACGAAGATCAGTCTTAGGGCCAGCGGTAGAAGTTAGATAAGCAGAACTGCCGGTGGTTGTGTTAACAAGAAGCTGGGTACCAGCAACAGTAACAGGAGTAGAAGGAATATCTACAAGAGTGTGTACCTTAATTACCCCAGCATCACTGATCTGAATAACATACTGCTCAGTCGAGGAACGATTGATAATATGATACTTGTAGTTAGTAGTAGCTCCGGTATGGATCTTGGCAAGATACTCCTCGGTAGGGCGCTTCATTAGCCCATCCACCGGAGAAGGCCAGAAGTTAACCTGAGCCTCACACTGATCTATCCCCCTAACTGCGGGAGACTGTTGACTGACGCCACCCAAAAGGTTATTGACAGGTTGGCGTATCAGCATTATCCTCTAATCCAATCTAAGGCTCTTGGGGCATCAACAATACGAGTAAAAGTAGGACCAAAGACACGGCTATTAGAAGTATCAATCTCATCCTTTTCCAGGAGAGCATAAGCTAACCGCTCATTGATCGTTGCTATCTGAACAAGGTTTGGATCACTAACATGCTGCTCAACAAAGATCCTGGCAGCCTTCCTTAAGATAGCTTGGCGAGCAGCCTCGGGGAGATCGGCCCAAGCGAGAAGCTCGACTACCTTAAGATTGAGAGTATCCGAACCCCAATCGTTATCAAGTCCACTAATCATGTTGTAGAGCTTACCACCACGGACTGTGACTTGCATTAGAAGTCCACCGTAGTTTTCCCCATCAACACGCAGGATATCATCGGCTATGGTGATAACACCAGCAGCGGGAGTATACTCTTTAATTCGAGTATTCCAGAACCAACCTCGGGATTGAATCTCCCTATTGGCTTCATCCAGTTTATCATTAGCTAACACAGCGTCAGCACTGGTATCCGCTAAGGAAGTAACTGGTAACTCCCCAGCAGCAGACAGAATAGAATTAAGTGCTTCTAATTCAGTCGTTTTAGTAGATACTGACATTGCTTAAATCTCTTGGGAAAAAGAAAAACCAAATAACCCCCTACACCAGAGTTTTACCTCATGATATAAGGGGTTATTTGCGGAACTATGACGGTCCTATTGTAGCGTAACCCCTAAGGATTACGTGTGAGCGATACAGCCCGTGCATTCAGGACGAAGAATACCATGACCAAGGACCATTCGAGCAACGAGAACGTCACCCTGGTACTCAATCAGGAACTCAGTCTGAACCGACAGATCCTCTAACTTAACCGTACCCATCGCCTGCTGGTTGAACAACAGAGCGTAGTACTGGTTAGTGGCAGTATAGGCAACAGAATAGTCGTTATTCATCTGCGCCGTGCTTAACGCACCACCGTCACCATCGTCGAAGAGGTTGTCATCATCGCCAGCCGCTGCACCCGTGCCTCCGAACGAACCAGAGCTACGGTCGTAAACGCCGTAGGTAGCCACAGACGGATTGAAGTCCAGGTTATTCGACTCAAGCAGGTAGAAGCCTGCAAGCATCGGAACCTTGCCCTCACGGAAGCTGCCATTGGAGTTAGGAAGTCCCGAGTAGTCTCGGTCAACCCAAATCGGACCATTAGCAACAGCGGTACCAGCAACAGCGCCAGCCGCAGTAAACAACAGACGCTTCATAACAGCGGGGTCTAACACCGCAACGCGACCGTCCCTTGGGCAGCCCTTACGGTCGAACGCAATCTTCTGATCGAAGAACGCATTAACCAGGACTTCCGGGGTAACGGAAGCGAAGGCACCGATAGCGGTCTTAGTAGAACCGAACGTTCCACCACCGTCAGCACCATAGTCGGAACCCGAGATCGTAGCTCCACCGTACAGAGTCGTCGCGCTATTAGCGATGTTGAATAACATTCGGCTAATATTAACGTCAACCTGTCGCGCAAGAGCCGCGCCTAATTCCTTAGCATACCCACTACGCACATCGTAATGGATCAGCTTCTCGTCAAGCTTGTCAATAAAGACAGACGAGATGAGCGCCTTATCCATATGGATAATACGCTGAGAAGTCTTAATAGTCTTGAGATACGCACCAGCAGCAGGAGCATCAGTTAAGATGTTTTCGCCAGGAGTGTGATAAGCCGCATTCGTAGTACCGAACACAGGGAAGGTCCAAGAGATTGCTCCACCAGACACGTTCTTGATGCGCGTCATAGGCAGGAACAGGTTATTCTCCTGGAAAGCCTTTATCGTCTCCCCGGCAAAGACCTTAAGCATGAGGCTGGTATCCATCGCGCCACCAGTGGTGCCGAGACGGAGAGTAGTCGTAACAGCCATGTCTTAAATCCTTTCGGAAATAGAAATAATAAATACCTAACATACTGCTTGAGTGGCAGCACACTAAGTTACTACTGTCTATAACCTAACAGATTTAAGTTGTCCTCTCGTAAGAGGGCTTACCACGATTGGCAAGACTTCGTAACTAAATAGCCCATGTAGGATTTGAACCTAACACTATGGTAGTTTCTAAAACTACTCCCTCTACCGTTGGGGTAATGGGCTAAATCCTTAGCAACTTTCATTGTGGGTACAGAGCTTTCGCCTGATTCCCGGCTAAGGACAATTTTTACTTCATAAACTTGATTCTCTGCATAACCTGAGCGCGATAGGCAGGATCTTTGTCATACCTTGGGTCACTCATTGCAGCAACCATCTGAGCAGGCGATTCAAACCCTCCACCAGTTGACGGAGGATTACCAAACACCCTACGCTCCGGAGAGAATCCATCACTCTTCTGGAATCTGGCATACAGGCCCTGAATGGTATTAGCTCGTGTCGCGAAGTCCGCAGACTGCAACTGTAAGTCTATTGCCCGACGTTCATCGTTAGTGAGATTATCGCGGGTCCATTCACGAACCTGTGTCCAACCCTCTTCACCACCTACCATTTCCATTAGCTGTTCCTCTTGGCTCTTACCGGCGTTCTTATTCAGCGCAAGCCACTGGTCAACGAATGGGCGGGGAACTCCAATCTCTTTGTAGGTTTCCTCAGAGAGCTTACCATTAGTCTCAAACTCCTGGGACCACTTGTTCACATTCTCCTCTGACCACAGATCAGCAGGCCCAGCAGGAGCCTTTACATCAGTGGCAGGGGTGTTCCGGGGAGCGGAGCCTTGGTTAAACTTAGTCAGCCTGCTCTCAGCCTCTGTATAGGACTTGGCAAGAGCCTCGTAATCAGGCTTCCCATCCTTCAGAAACTTTGGCGGTAACCATGCAGGCACATCAGCAGTCGTCTTGATAGTCCCATCTTGTCCGGCCAGGATAGCCGCATCAGGACTTAAATCAGTACGCTGAGCAATAACACCGTTAACAACAACCTCTTCCATAACTTATCCTCCTTGTGGAGCCTCCGCAGGGGCATTAGCCTCTGTAGTAGCCTTGGATACCGCATTAATAGCGGGTCCAGTACCTTTACTAATAACTTCTTGCATAGCGGCTTGCTGTTGAGCTTGCTGAGCCTCTTGAGCCATCTGTTCCTCGGACTTGATAAGTCCCTTAACAGTAACTCCAGATTGCGTCTTGATATACTCTGCCAACTCTCGGGCATTAGTAATAGCAGCCGTTTGTTCAGGACCAATGATACCCTGGAGGGTACCAAACATTACACGAATACGATCCAACTCCGCATTCCTACCAAGAGCATCTACACCAGTAACGATAGTAGGCTTGATCTTGTTCTTCAGGTTCGGAGGGAATTTAGGGATATCACCCTTGCGCTCTAAGCGAGCTAAGATGCTCTTGACAAGGGGAAGTTGAAACTCATTCGCCAGGACAGTGTAAGCACCGCCAAGGGTAGTTTCTAATTCTTGAGCAACAAACCTAACTTCCTCAGCAGTAACCCGCTCGGCATCGCGGATAACGCTGGAGTTAAGTAGGAAAGCTTGCTCTAAGTCCTTCTTGATCTCTAAGCCAAAGTTATAGGCGGTAGAGAAATCCTGAGACTTCTCAATCTGAAGGAACTTAACATCGTCAGGCATACCCTGGACGAAGGAGCCATTAGGAGCATCGTTGAGGTCTTTGGCTCGTGTGTTGGAGTTAGGACGAATAAGACCAACCAGCCGCGCAGCGGCAAGAGCGCCTTCTATAAGCGCCTGGGAGAGTCCTTCGAGGGCAACTAAGTGACCCTTATACTCTTCAACAAAACCTCTGCCATAGGCTTCACCAGGAACAGCAGTCCACCTAAGAGCGCGATACTCCACAGTGTCAGACTTGTATTCCCCTTCAGTACCAGGGATAATAAAGCCGTTCTTGAATTCTTGCTGAACCTTAAACTTGTTCTTCTCTAAGCGATACTGCCGAGTGTAAATCTCAATTGCTTCTGAAACAAGACTCGTGCTTGAATCGAAAGCAACGTTGACTTCCTGGCCCTTGCTATTGGAGATTATATCATCCGAAGCATCGGCTAAGGCGACTAAATCAGGATCAAGAGAATGGCGATCCAGAGTCTCCTTCAGGACTATATCAATAATCTCATCACCCTCAGGATCTCTGACGGCGACATACTGATATAGTGGGTAGAACTTTAATCCACCATCTTTGGGTAAGTACTCAAGTACGTTCCCGGTTACTAACAGGTGCTTGAATATCTCAATCGCACCGATCCTGTAACCACCAGTCTCAATCTCTCGTTGGACTGAATCCTCTATCTGAGCTAACTTGTTCTTAATCTCAATCTGAATCTTCTCATTTAACTGAGAGAGAAAGTCGAGAGTGAAAGCATCAATAGAGTATTTAAAAATCGGGGCTCCCGGAGGGAGGAGAGTAAGAAGTAATCTGGAGGAGAGATGATTAACTCCGCGAGCCCCAACACCTTGACGAGGAGTAGGGAAGTCTTGTATATTCCCTATCCGTTCCTCACTGTTTCGTGGTACTAACATTGGGATAGTTAGCGCCGCGCACTCCTCAGCACGACGTAAGAAGTTGTCACGTACCGGCCTTAACGCCTCGTAAATAGAGGCAGCCGATCCGTCCTTCTTATACATATTTTAGTCTTTTAATGCCATGTATCGTAAAGATCATGCCAACATGGTTCACAAATGGTCTGTTTAATTTCTTCCTGCCATTCGTAACCACACTCGTTACACTTGTTATAGTGAATCATTAAGGGAGATTCAAAGGCGAGGGAATGACAAGGCTCTGCCCGGTTGGTCCCTGCTTAGACCTATTCTTCCTCTCGGTACCGCTAACAGCCGTCTTAGCACCTTGCATAGGTTCAGGAGGCGGTGGCGGTGGAGGCTTAGGTACCGGAGGGGTACCAAACATTCCCGCTAAGCACATTTAAAACTCCATAGTATTAGTCTGTTGTTTAAATAAGGTAGTTAAGTCATCTATTACAGATAACTTACCCTCATGGTAGTAAGCGTTCTGGACGATAACATCGTTGTTCCATCCTATACGAAAACGCTCAGGTTTATCATATTTAGCAATAAGATAATCCAGTAATGCCTGCGAAATAACAGGAACAGTACTCGTAACTTGCGGACTTTCCGCCGATAGCTTACGAACTACCACAGTAGGTTTATACGATGGAGAAGCATCCTCCCCCATTCCTGGGAGAGAAAGCTGCTCCTCTTTCTGGTTAAGTCGCTGAGTTTTTCCCTCGAAGTGTTTGAGATAATCCATTAATTGCTCCTGTAATTTGCCAACCTATGATAACAATGCTTAGGTTTATGAAAAACAGCATTCCTGCCATCAGTCATCCTCACACACTACACAGCCACACACCACAATCAAAATTAACAGGATAGCTCCTGTCCAAATAATAGCATTCATTTAGTTCTCCGCAGGCCAAGGACAATTCACAAGTAACCTGAAATCAGCCGGACTAACAGTGATATTGTGCTGGTTCAGTAACTCCGCTATTTCGGATGGATGCAGGAGCTGGTTCTCCCGCTGACGTTCGCGAATATACGTCGATATCTCTAAAAGGTTCATTAATCTGTACCACACCTTTCACAGGAGTAGGAGTCTTTATGTTGTCACGAGTCCAATCAGATACTTTAATTCCTTCAAAGTTCAATGCTTCCTGTGGCTTCTCTGTCAGATCCTTTTCAAGAATAAACATAAAGCTACAGATAGCGTGAGCAAGGTGATGAATATTAGACTCGGGATCGATTTTCTCACCTGACATATAGGCGTTAAGATGCCGTCGAGCCGCCCCGATATACCTGTCCACATGGTTGTCCACAAGGTTCCAGTTTCTGGCACCGTACTTACGGGCTCCATGAGTAAGGACTTCTGCAACGGCTCGCTCAGCATTGGGAGGCAACAAATCAAAGCGTGTTTTATCCTTGTCGTATTTTAGTCCAACCTCAGGCATCCCTACGTCCCCTTAAATGACAGATAGCGATGATCCATAGAGGCAGTCCGATGAGAACCAGATCCGCCAGTACCCAAAAATTAGTTGTGTCCATAGTAAATCAACTTCCAATTCTTAATTTCACACTCAAAAACAAACTCATCCTTCTTAAGAGGGTTTACTCGAATAGAGTTCCCAACATCACACTTACATCTAAAGATCCTTGCCTTGTTGATATCTAAACTGTAACTTAACAGATAGTTCTTGCTGGAACCTTTACGATATCCTAAATCAGCATCACAAATCAAGTAAACAATATGTGGCTTCATTCCCAATCCTTCACTGAATTAAAACACTGATTCCACATCTTATCAATATCCTTAGGCTTCCTACCAATCTTGTTACAATCGTAGCAGTACAGTAGGTACCTAACAAAAGCTAAATCAATCTGCTCCTGGGCACTTAACTTCTTCTTCCTTGTCGTTAAGGTGCGAATCTTCTTTAAACTCTTTGCAAATTGGACATTCTTCGTCATTGTGTTTCCCCAAGGAACTTACGGCGTTCCATCCAAAATTGTCGGTGGCTCCCATAAGCACTCCTTCTTTTCGTAATCCCATTCCCCCTTACGGAGAATCCTGGCAAGCTTAGACTGGATCGTGGCATAGGACTCCGGGAACCCTGAGGCTCCATAAGCCTTTATGACGCGCTCCCATAGCTCAGGTACGATGCTACCTTCGCGAGGTCCAAGTGCCTTAGAAGCCTTCACAGGACCGTAGGAGGGCAACCCTGGGTAACCGTCCACCGCATCCCCGGTTAGGGTCTGGAGCATATGGTTATAGTTGGCATCCTCCAAGGTAGTAAGCTTGGGATGATCCATCTTATCAGGGTTGTAGAGCCAACCAGGGATGTTCTTGAAGTCCTTATCATCCGACACCATGATGGTATCGTTCTCATCCGTAGTTGCTAAGATCCCAATAAGATCATCAGCCTCTAAGCCATACTCTATCTTAGCGTCGTAATTCTTTAAGAACCACTCTTTCAGTGGTTTAAAGGCTAATGGCTTAAGCTTACGAACACGCCCAGCCTTATACTCTGGATATATCTTCTTACGCCAGTTATCTTCTCCAGAGAACACTACAACTAACTCACAATTAGTCTTGAGCCACTCGGAAAGCTTCTTCCTGATTAGCTCCATACTAATCTCCATGCGTTGACGCGCCTCCTTGGCATCACACGCAACGCTCATCATATCGGGTTCCCACTCTATTACCTTCTCGGAAACCCAAGCTGCTTTGTAAACTTCTCTGTCACCATCTATGAGTATTTTCATCAGTTGTTCGCATAGTCTATATGCTTAAGCTCCTTTAGTTTCTTAAGAAACTTCTTGCGGTACATAGGGCTCACTGAGCATATCCTCAGAAGGAGCCTTGCTTGTTCCTGCTTCTCCCATAAGTACGGGATCATACTCCGACAAAGGCCCCTGGCATTAGGGCCGGTGCAATACCACTGAAAGCAAGTACGATTGTTGATCTTGTACTTACACTGGTAAATCTTTCCTCCAAAAATTTCCCGGAACTTTTCTAAAGCTGGTAGAAAGGTATTGCTAATTGTTACTCGTGGAGTACCTCCAAGGGAAAGGCTGTTCTCCGATCCTGACCAGACGAAACAACCTTCCCCGTCTAAGAACGCTGCTAAGTAATCCTTACTTGGTTTCAATCATAGTTCCTATATAGACTCCCTTTTTATTAATGGGTTTCAGCCCAGCTATTACCCACACGCCATTTTCCGGTAAGGGGGCAAGTGACTCCAAATTCACTACCGGAAAGCTCGATTGCGTCTTTAGCACTTTCGCCCACTCTTTGTGCAGTTTGTAAGTCCTTTGCCTCATACTGAATTTCATCATGAACCATCGCAACTTGCCTATAATCCACCCCATGTACTAATCCTTTCTTGGCACAGATATCATGAGCGTAGATTACAGCCTGCTTCATGACCACAGCTTCAGCACCCATCAGCAGGGTATTTAACCCCCGGTACGGCTGTCTAATTGGATAGCTGCGTCCATCAAGTCCACGTAGAGTTTTACGAAGTGTGAGTATTTTTCTAATGTCATCCCTAAGTCTCTTAAATGCAGGCTTTGCTCGAAAAAATCCTCGAAGGATACGATCACCTTCTTGCCGATCAACCCCAATAGTTTTTGAGAATTTCTCGACTCCCGCACCAAAAAGGAGTGCGTAAATTCCATTTTTTGCCTTATCTCGGCTATGGATTCCGAACGCTTGTCTGTTGGAATCATGAATGTCGCCTCTTGTGACAATTTCTATCTCCTTTCCCTTATCATAAGGGAACATATAGTGAGCCAGTAATCTTAGCTGTAAACCACTGGCATCACAGCCGACCAGGAACCATCCGGGTGAAGGGATAAATAAAGATCGACATTCCACCCCATATGGATTGCTAACTTTTGGTACTTGACCAAGATTGGGGTTAACATGGGCGCATCTGCCGGTAACTGTACCGTTGGTATCAACTCCCCCATGAATCTTCCCATCGTCTGCCAGTAACTTGATCCAAGACTTATCTCCTTCAGATATTTGCCCTAATCGCTTAACCAGCAGGAAATACTCTGAAAGCTGTTTAGCCTCAGGATAGTCCAAGCTGCTAAGAACCTTCTCGTCTACCTTTGGCTTACCTTCTTCAGTAAAGACTTTAGGTTCCCAACCATATTTGTTAGTAAGATTCCAAGCAACATGGTCACGCGACGCAGGGTTAAAAATAATGACCTTTTCACGTTCTAATTTCTTCTTCTCTGTTAAATACTTTACAATCCTTGGTGGGAAGAGTCCCTTAAGAATATCATCTAATATAACTCTCTTTATCTGTAACTCGGCAGTAAGCTTCTGAGCTGCTTCAAGATTAAAGCAAAACCCTGTAATCTCCTGCTGATCCATTATCTTAGCGAACTCATGCTCTAACCGCAGCATACGCTCTGAGGGTTTCTGAGCAACGAGGTGCTTATAGACAGCCAGTGTTACCCGGCAGTCTTGCATACAGTAATCTACAATCTTAGGATCGAACACATCCAGGTTCTTGCGGTCTACGCTGGTGGTGTCCTTATGGACTCCTACACGTAAACCCCAAGCCTCAAGAGTGTGCCTGCCACGCATCTTAGAAGGAAGCTCTTTAAAAGGGCTACCAGAGGCAGCAGAGCGCCAATCATCCATCTTGATATCAGGATAGATGCAACGGGCCATGAGCTTTGTATCCAATACAGAGCCCTTGTAATCGAACCCGTAGAGCTTCTTCATGACTGGCAGATCGAATCGCTGGATATCGTGACCCACCAATAGCTCTGCCTTAGAGAGCCACGATATCACATCCTCAGGGAACGCCAGGGTGTCTCTGTACTCTATCCCTGTATCTATGTCAATAGCACAGAGACACCACATCCGATCCAGAACCTTCTTGTCCTTAGATTGAAAGGGATACTGTAGGCCATTTGTCTCAGTATCTATTACTAATCTCAGTTAAAACTCCTCTGCAAAGTCCTCATGATCCACTAACGCATCATAAGGCTCTGGATCTTCCTTGTAATACTCTAAAGCTTCGTCGCGGTTATACTCCTCGAAGTCATCTAAACGATCTAAATAGTAGTCGAAGGTATCTTCATCCATTTCCATTATATCCTTCTTCTCTTTATCAATCACTGGAACGCAGCCCCATGTTAGGGATCATAACCCTATTCTTGTAGAGCTTAACCGTCTTAGCTCCAATAGCCTTCCTGGCTGGCTTACTATCCACAATCTCGGTACCAGCTTCCCTAACTACATCCTCCACCATCGCTGCAACAATATCAGGAATACGAGAAAGCTCCGTAGGATTACCAAGCTTATCAAGAACGTGAGTAAGGCGCATATCGGTGACCCACTCATCTGCGATCTTAGTTGCTTCGCTGAGTATCTGTTGTTCCACTTCGTTGACGGTGACAACAGTAGTACGCTCGCGAAACTGTGGAGCCTTATGCTTGGCGATCAACCTTTCCCCATTGTTGAGGATTACCTCATAAGGAGGACGAAGGATTACACCCTCGCTAACCTTGTCCCCTTCGATCCCATTACGTTTAGCTTGGGTCGAGGGTCGATCTCTACAGGCGTCCAGCGCCGTAAGATCCGTTGACGAGATTTCATAAAACACAAACGGTATCTTGAGAGCATCACAGAGTTCCTTCGCCTTATCTACGGCTAACCACTTACCATCTATCATCACATCGAAGGCGATGAACCTTACACGATCCCCATAGGTATCCCGCATACCTTGGCACTTACCGCCGTACAACTCACCATAGATTACGATAGACTTGCTGGCACTGTTAGACAAAGTGACAACAAGCGCGTTCCGTAGATCCTCTGGATTAGGCAAGTCTGTACCAAGAAGGGCCTCGAAATTTGCAGGAGATTCACCGCCAGAGAATAAAGCAAATCCCTCATCGTTCATCCTAATATGTGCAGAGGTACCGTGGATCTTTTCCAGCGCGTACACCCGCTTAAATTCCAGAATCTTCTGAGCATTACTCTTGTAAAGATTCTCAATATGTAAGTAACCCATTAGAATAATAGATCCTTATAAGGATAAGTGAACAAAGCTGTGGGAGGAAACTTCTCCTCTATAGTATGAATAAATCCCCACAACTCCTTCTTACGGTCTGATCCTAAGATAGCCTGTAGGGCCACCCGCTCCATGTTAGTAAATCTGCGATTTGGAACTGTCACGATAACATGAAGGTGTCCTACAGTCGAAGAAGGACGCATGGTAGTAATACGTGCATCCCACATTAACTTCGTGTTGATAAGCTGTAACCCATCAGTTACAAACGTTAAATCCTTAGGATCATCTATATCAATGAACACCTCGTTAATCGCAGGTAGATGACAGGTGGCTCCCATCTTCTTCGCGGTTAACTGAGGGTCCATATCCAGATACTCTGGTTCCATTATCAAGCTAAATCACCATTCCTCTCTGGTTCCTCTACGTAATACTTCCTACTATCCTTAATTAGATAGCCACACCAACTACAGTGAACCTTAGATCCTACCTTCATAGGTATTAGAGGTTTAAAGCATTGTGGGCAATCGGTACTGTCACTTAGCATTTAAATATAAACATTCCCAGAATGACTCCTATTCCAATACCAAATAGAGCGCCAACTACTCCTCCATAAAGGAAATGATGTAGAGCAGCTTCAAAGGGAATAGAATAAGGATTAATCTTCTGATTCATCATCCTCGTAGTAATCCTTTATTTCAGTAAAGCAGAAACAATCGCAGAACTCATCCTCAGTCATAACGAATTTACATCCATCTGCGTGATGAAAAGACTTAGTGTGATTACAGTATGAACAACGCCTACTCATTAGGCTCACCGAGTGTGCCCATACACCTTATCATCGTAAGCATCCTCAGAAGTAAACTCCTTGCACCAATCGTGGTCCGGGTTTACCTCAGGCCACCCACTACGAACCTCCGGTGGGTTAAATCGGCACTTACCTCTATCGAACCACTGGCAATCCTTACACGTACTAAAATGGACTGGTAACGGCACTATCTACTCCTGTGTTTTGGGCAAGTGCTTCTAAATCTTCCTTATCGACTTCCACTAATCTCCCTGTTTCTCGATTATAAGAAACTGCTCCCGCAAAACCTGTATGGCCTGTCCAGCGACACTTAAGTAATCTAATAGTGGTGATATCTTTTCTCTCCTCGTCTTGCTGGTCACGCTCCAATCCAATAACTGTATCTGAGAGTTGAGCAATCGAAGCAGATCCGCGCAAAAGACTAAGCGAAGTTTGTCCACCTTCTTCAAGTGGAGTCCCACTCGCGGGTCTTTTAAGGTGGGAAATGAGAATAATGGCAACGCCCGTCTCTTCACTTAAACTCCTAAGCTTCGTCATCAAGTTATCGAAGGTACGTCTCTCATCCCCCGTCTCCATCCCCGAAACAACTATGGAGATATGATCCAGGAAGATTACATCTACTTCGCAACTTACTCGGAGATATCGCAATCTATTGAGAAGATTACTCTCTTCGAGGCTGCCGAAATGGTCGAAAAAATAGAAGTGATCTTTAATTGTGGAGTCCCAAGCAACCTCGAAACCTGGGGCGTCAAGAGGTCTTTCATCAAACTTAATAGGTTTGTTGAGTTGTAATCCCACAAGGCCGAGAGCTGAGCGTTCAACACTCTCTTCGAGTGCAACGTACCCAATTTTAAGCCCTCTACTACGGCAATACAGTGCTTGCTCTCGTATAAATTCTGATTTACCAATTCCTGTTCCTGCACAGATTGTTATAAGCTCCCCTTGTCGGAAGCTCTTAGTCATTCCATCAAGTTTACTTACAAAGAACCCGCAAACGGGCGCAAGAGACTTTGAATGCTTGAGACGATTAAGGACTGCACCGCTGTCAAGTACCCCGTCTGGTCTAAAGGTTTCAGCATTCCAGAAGGCTGAAATAAGAGCTTCTCCCTTACCCTTCTGTAGAGCTTCATTAGCATCTTTTAAGCCATCCGGTAGTCTGGCGATTTTAACCTGACCCGGTTTGAATAGGGTAGCGCAGTCTCTTGCTGCCTTCTGCCCAGGTTCGTCCATATCGAACATGAGGACGACTGTTTCAAACGAGTTAAGATACTCCAGATTTTCTCGTATAGCTTTCTTAGCTGATGCTGCGCCGTTAGGCACGCTAACGACAGGCCATTTGTGGCACCAGTTTTGGCTCACGGAAAGTGCATCTAATTCTCCTTCTGTAACGGTGACATACTTACCATTGGGAGGCCATAACCATTTACCAAACAGAGGAAGTTTACTTTCTCCAAGGATTGTAAACTCTTTCTTAGCTGTCCTAAGCTTTTGAGAAACTCTCGTTCCATCCTCAGCACGATAGTTTGCGACTTGTACTTTATTTCCAAATTTATCTGTGGCAATTCCATAATCCCACTTCCTGCAAGTCTCTTCTGTCAGCTTCCGTTCTGGTATAGAAACATAGTCTACCGAGAGGAGTCCCTTCTTAGGTACCCCATCGCTACTCCCACTATCAGCAGGAGTAGCGCCACCCTCAGTAGATTTGAACTCATTACAACTGAAGCAGTATCCATGCCCGTCATCGTATATAGCAAAAGCGTCGCTACTCCCGCAACCGGGGAACGGACAAGCTTCCTTCCTAACTAAATTACTTATTGCTGAACTTCCTTCCATTTGCAGCCGCTTCCAGCATCTTTATCGCATTTGACTGACTACCACACGAACCATCGTTCCAACCCCAAACAGAGTTATTTTTCTTAGTTCCAACGAACCCTAAAGTAACCTTGCAACGATCCAAAGCACGCTTGAAATTAGTAAACTTCACCTTATCCGTAATCTCATCTCCTGAGTAATACTGATTAGCTGCCTGCAACCAATTGTCATATCCACAGATATGAGCAATACAGTGTTCCACACAACCACTCTTCTTGATACCAGTAAAACCGTTACCAGTTCCACAAGTCCACTGAGTATCCAGAATCAACTGCTTAGCCTTACGAAGAATATCACGAGTTCTCATGTTACAGTCCACCTAACTTAAAAACAGAAGTCATATTGCTGAGACAACGAGGAGTAAACCGCTTAGCAAACTCCTGAGACTTCACCCGAATCTTTGGGCGATTCCCAGGACCAATGTAAATCTTGTCCACAACTCCCTGCACCAAGTACAGAGAACACCCACGCCGAGTAGCGTAGATAACCTTATCTCCTAAATAAAGGATATTTCCAGAATAATCCTGTGGCATCATGATAAAAACACTTCCTTCACTTCCCACTTCCTACCCTTTTTGAACCAACCATGTACTACTATCTGATCCCTCCCACCATCTATCCAAACTGCTGCGATAGGATTAGAAAGGATCTTCTTAATCCTGGCAGACACATTGGAGAGAGTGGTGGTTTGGATCAGCAACTTAGCTTTACCCACCTGACAGGCTATGAAGTCAGCGAACCCAAAGAGATCCTGCCGAATATGAGCAAAGGCATTCCAATGCTCAGTTTTCCAGACTACATAGCCTTGTTCCTCTAAGAACCTCTTACTTAACTGTGATGGTGTCAATAGCCCTTCCAGAGTACCTTAGAAAGGGACATTATCAGTATTGCCACTATCGCCAGCGTCGCTATCAGGTGCATCATCCTCAGGTACTTCCTCCACATCAAATCCAAATTCATCTGCACGATTCTTCCCAGCAGGAACAAAGTTGATAATCTGAGCAGCCTCTAACTGGAGCTTAAGGCCAGTCTCACCCTTCACCACACCGTAGCCCATAACCTTGAAGTTAAGCTTGCCGACAGTACCGCTGCCGATCCACTCAGTACGAGTCCAAGGCTCTCCCTTAGCATCGAAAATCTTTGGACGAAGCTCGTAGACTTGCTTGGTAGTCTTGTTCTGGATCTTGGCAGGAAGCTTGGTCTTAAAGACGGTGTAGCCCGTAGGCTCATCGTTCTTAGGATCAATCTCAGGCCCCCACGGCTTACTCCCTGCGGACTTAACCTTCTTGTTGTTCAGGGCAGCCTTAGCAGCCTCAAGCTGAAGGTTCTCATCCCACAAGGCATCTAACTCCTTCACAAGCGGAGCAGCCTCAGCGGGGCTCATAACGATCTTGCAGGAGTACTCTCCATTCTCCTTAAACTTGGTGCTGGCCTTCTGGAGGAAGGGAAACTTCAGCACACCCTTGGGCGTCGTCTTAGCAACACCCTTACGAAAATCTGTCATATACTTAGCTCTCCTTGAAATTAAAATTGAAAAATTCTTCCAACTCTCTTAAGCTGTCGATAGTCGGAAGGTGGGTACTCGTCTCACCCTTATAATTAGTCTGCTTATTCCAGCTATTAAAAGCTTCCTCAGCCTGACGCAGAGAACCTACACGCTCTGCCTTCTTCTTAAAGGCTTCTAAAGTATCACTCTCTAAATCCTCGAAGGGAGTAGGACAAGAACAACCGCTATCGTGAGCAGTATATATCTGTCCATCGGGAGTAGCCCAAAAGGCTAAGGTATTGTACTCATAGCTCATGTTAGGCTCATCAAACGTTAACTGCTTGAGTCCTAACTTTTCAGGATAGTAGTGGGGATTAGTTGAATAGCTCACTTGTTTGTACACCTTTCATTAGAAGGTTGGTCTGCATATAGCACACCACACTTCATACACGTAACAGGTTTATGGAGTAAAGACCACCAATGGAAAAACGTCTTAACGTATACATACCCCATAGGTTACCCAAAGAAATACGGACTCTTCATTACACAAGCTGGATTTAACTCTCCAAGCTTAGGCGGATCAGGCAGCACGACACTCGGCGGAAGCTGTAGCTGGATCTCATCTCGGAAACGTTCTAATAGATTCATGTTGCAGAATATATCAGCCACTTCCTTTCGCAGAGTATTCGCAAGCGTATGGGCATCATCCGCATGACTCGCATACTTATCATGCACCATCACCAGATCACAGTTATCCGGCATTGCTACCGTAGTGAGCATCATAATGGCTGCATCTATCGTATGAATAAAGTTGGGTGAAATCCCATTAGCTTGCTTCTTCTTACTCAGGTGAGTAAGGGGTATTAAGATGGAGCGTTTCCTATGTATATCACCTAAGCATGTATAGATTGTAGCTCGGCGGTGATTAACATTCGCTTGGAATATCTGGAAGCCTGTTTTAGGAGCCGTCCAGATCATCGGTATCTTATGCTCTACGCAAATCTTACTAACTTCGCGTAGCCACGACATTGCCTCTACAGCACCCTTAACGATATCCTTAATAGCTTCAAGGATCTTCTCAGTCAGATAGCGAGTATGTGTCCAAGTCGCTCCGAACGGCCTGTTCATTTCCAGATTACGCTTGTATATCTCGTCCTCGTACCACTCCTGAACATACTCTCTAATACTAAACTTAGTACCAGAGTAAGGCAGAACCATTACAGGACGCTTAGTACAAGCCCTTGGTAACTTACTATCTGTAAACTTCAGCCATGCTTCAGCACGCTCAGGGTGTTCTATATCTTCCTTCAGAAGTGCTGTAGTCTTATCCGCTACTTCCTGGTAGATATCCCTGGGGCGATCAGAAGGGGAAACGTTAGTAGCAGCAGCCCCAACAGGATCGCGTAGTAACAGTGAATATATCTGAAGGCCATTATTAGTCCCGTCCATGCCAACAGGTATATGACTAATAAAGTTGGGATCTTCGTTAAACTTGCCATACTCCTCACACCATGCTAAGAACTCCCAGGGACTATCTGCGGTTTCCCACTGTCTATTACTAATAGGATCTTCATATATCTTTAAGATCCAACTCTTGTTATCTTCAACCCAATTTATACGTTCTGTAAAGGTTTGCTTGTTCAATCCCCAACAGTTAGCTCCATGAACGTAAAACCATCCTCGTCCTTCATCTGTCTTAATTGGCTTCCCACTGGCAAACGTAAGTAAACCTTTTGCAAGGCTGCATCCCTGGGGATTAAGAAAACTCGGGATCGGGTACGCACGCCCCCTGAAGTCCAGCTTGTAAGGGAACCAAAAGGGTTGATACTGATAGTTAGATGCGATGAAGTGGATTTTTCCATACAGGAGCTTCTTACTACCTATTCGGCGGTTATACTCATGGATAGCATGAGCTTGCTTCATCCACATCCGCTTAGATTCTTCGTTGATATCTATATCAGGTGGTGTAGGAGGAACCTTACGGAAGTTGTGTTCCGGTAGGTCAGTAACCCCTAAGCCATTCTTCCAGAAGTAATCAAACGTTGCGAATACAAACTCATTCACCTTCCAAGGAACATTCTGTAACCTATTGACAGCCTTATATACAATAGGCATTTCCTTAGGTCCAAGCTTGGGAGCCTTACGGTGGTGCCTATGTACGAGAGGCCAGCGCATAAATACGTTCTTAGGGTAACCACCATCGTTAGAATCAGTCCACGGAACAGGTGGTTCTACAGTAGGCAGATAGAATGGATACTTGGTTTGGTACTCTTGTTGAGACTGAGCCAACCACTCCATCAGTTCTTGTGTAGGCTTAACTACGGATCTTCGCCAGGGTTTGTTGGGATTGTGTCCCTGGATACTCTCAAGAGTTATGAATCCAGTAACCGCAGCGAATAGCTCTAAGCAAACGAAGCCTAACCCGTAACGATCCTTCAGCGCCCAATTACTCCAATTAGTATCTATCTTCCTTACAGCGTCCTTTATGATTCTCCTGCGAACGCTTTTAGATTTAGTCTTAGTGTGTCTATTAAACTCATTCCACTTTAAACTTAGATGACGCTTGAAGCCCTTGTAGCGGACTTCCTCTTCCAATGCATTAGCTATAGCAAGCCCGACAGTCTGCACACTATCAGTTATCGTTATGTTGTCGATGATAACTTGGCTGATAATGAGAGCTGCGGTATCAGGCTTCAGTTGCTTTAAGAAGTACACAGAAGAATGTCGAGGTCCAACTCTGTGTTTGGCTTGCTTAACCCAATCATCCAAGCATTTAGAAAAGACTTCTATAGCCTTATCTAAGAGGATTTGTCCGGGTTTAGTAAGAGTGAGCGCACCACGCTCGACATTCTTCCGGTTATTGTTTATGGATCTCTCTATACCAAGATCCACCATCCACTTAAGAACTTCTGCTTCTGTTAGTTTCTTCTTATTCAGCTTATGAATTCCCTCACTTGTCAAAAACACTCCCTAAGTAGTTACCCTGAGCGAACCAGTACGAATTGATCTCAGTCGGAAGCAACGTGTTTGCTTTATCCGCACTACCAAAGTTCAAGTAGCAGTATCCAAGATTACCTAAAGGTGCCCTCTTAGCTGCCTCTAAAGATTCGGTCTTGAATCCCTGAATACCATTAGGGGTAATACCAATAACAAAGATATCCCTCTCCTTGCCAGTACGATCATCAAACAGATTCCAAACCTGACCAGTAGCGAGACGGAGAGGATTGGGGAGCTTGGGAACAACAGAAGGACCAAGACCATTCTTACAAATCTTGGCTGCTATATCCGCACGGGGGGTACGACAAACAAGACGTTCACGACCATTCACAGTCTCCATAATGGTAATCTCTCCATCATGAGAGCTGGAAGGACGCTGAGAATAGACAATACCATCAGTTGCAGTCATAATTATCCATTACCTTTCAACTTGTTGAGGAACTTGACCAGGAAAGACCTAACCTCTTGGAAGTCCTTGGCTAAGTCATTAAAGGAAGAAGTTAACACCTTTCGAGCTGTGGATACGCTAGCACCTGTCTTAGTGTTAAACATATCCTCCTTAAACAGTTCTCGATTGATGAGATTAGCCACAGCTAAGGACTTAGGTGTACGCTCTATGGACTTGATCTTACTTCCTGTAGAAAGATCATTATATTCAACTTCCTTCCCCCACAACTCATCTATCCCACCTAACAAACAGAACTTAGTACGCTCACGATTAGAGCAGCTATACCTCATCCAGTTCTTACCATCGTTACCAAAGAACTTGATAAGCTTATTGATAGCACTGATCTTATCTCTCTGACGCATTTACTTATCCTTTATTATAGTACCTATTAGATTACCCTGAAAGAAGGTTACAATAGGTTATTATAGATTGGTGATAAGGTGACGGATAAGGTCACCCTAAACCACCCTCATAGGTACCCCGGAATACCTATAGGGTATATAGAATTTCGCTCCGGGAATATTACATGCCCTCTGTAGTGGACACTGGATTCCCCTGTAGTGGACACTTTTACAGGGGGCTCCAGGATGCGCTACAAAGCCTCTACAGGCGTTCAGGGTGGATTGGGGTATCACGTTCAATCCATTGCCCGAACGCCTGTATCGGCCCTATATCCGCATTACGAGCTTTTTATGACTCGTGGAAGCTTAGGGTGTTGTCTGGTACTGGAGTAAGGAACGGGAAATGAGACTGAAGCTCGGTTAACGATTCCTTACCGAATGGACTCTGGACTACTGCGTTGTCAGAAAGTACACAGTACAAACCATTGTACTTAATAACAACACAATGAGCCTTATCCCGACAATTAGAAAGCGTAGTCCCCACACGCCACGGAGCAGGTGCAGTAAGCCGCTTAATCCCTACCTCAGCATCCAGAATAACCTGCTTAGCATCAGCAATGATCTTCTGGAAGTCTGAGACAGTCTTTGTGTTATCTACTGGCATGTTACCGCTTCCCCTCTTTCAGGCGCTTGATAGTCCTATCAAACACCCCAAGCATAGTCCGCTTAGTACACGTACTATCCTCGTTGTAGTTGGACAAAGCTTGTGCGGGCGTATCTACGTTATCCTTGGCCTGTTGCTGAGCCCACTTAGGGATAGCCTTAAACAAGGCGGCAGCCATCCTGTGAAACCTACGGTACTTCTTAGGAGAAGCTTCTTCTGTCATCCTTGCGACAAAATAAGAATCTTCCTCCCCTAAGCTAACACCTAATGATCCACAGGCGCACACTTGGCAAACCTTGCCGGTTTGTTCATCGGTGACAACAAAATCACCCTGACACCACTTACCAGCAAGTTCCTTACGCGCACGCTGGAGATCGTTGATTAACTGTGACATGGTATTCCTTACTTAGATTCCAAATCCAACATGATAGGCAAGCCATCCTTAGCACGCCCGATCAGCACTACCTTGCTATTAGTAGATGTAGCCAACTGGTGACTAACCTCAATAGCCTTCCATTCTAACAGCGTAGGAGTAATACCTTCGCTAACAATACGCTGGAAGTCAGCGATACCCTGCGCTTCTATCTTCTTACGCTCAGCTTCCTGCTTCTCTTTTTGCAGAGTGAACGTCATTCGTTGTGCATCTTGGTCCGCTTTGTTCTTTGCTTCGATACTCTCTCGGACTGAGGGAGGAGGCATTCTATCACGCAACAGAATACGCTCCACAATGACACCGCTATTAAGAAGAGTAGGAGAAATAGTATTGAATAGCGCATGTTCTAACTCTGCTCCATCTCCAGCATATACAGCCTCAGGCTCATACTTAGCACAGACGTTACGAAGATCCGACCTAAACTGTGCCTTAATGGTATCCAGTAGGTGATCTCCGAATTGCTTGTATATAACCGGAGCCTTAGTACGATCTATATGATAGATGAGAGTAGCATCTATACGGACTGCTAATCCACCTTTGGTAGGAACGTCTATATCTTCTTCCTGAAGTGGGTAAGATACTGTACTAAGCTCGGTAACCATGCTGAAAGGGTTAATCCAGTGAATGCCAGAATCGAGAGGCACAGGATCAACCTTACCAAAGGTGCTAACAACTCCAACTTCGGTAGCTCCTACAGATACGCAACCAGTAACACCAAGAATGAAGCACAGAATGAACAAGACAACCAGAGCGCAAAGTGATCTCATGATTACTCCACAATACCTAAGCGATCTTCTATTTCTTTGACACGATCATTCAAGTTCTTTAGGTAAGACTCAATGTATTCTAAATCTCGTGTATGACTCTCCTTATGGGAATCTAACTCTACGTGAAAGTTATCTAAACGTTCACCTATAGCGTACTTCAACTCAACTACAGGATCTGGCATTAGTACCTCAATTTATACTGTATTCAGTTTATGGTGAGTTCTTCTACTAAGCGTTCGATATCCTCATATAGATCGCACGCCAGCTTATCTTCATCCTTTAGATTACACTCTTCGTGGAGTGTTAAAAGAGCTTTTAAGCGTTTAACAATGGTAGCAAACTTGTTCATTTTATGCCTGCTTGTATTTTACCACTTTTCCTCTAAATTTAGGACCAGGAGTTCCATTCCACCATTCAGCACTTTCTCGCGTCGGGAAAGAGGAAAAGGAACCATCTTCAAATAGAAGAATCCATATAAATCTTGGTGGAACATATGGGTTTCTTTTTTTCACTCTTCCCTCCTACACTCAGTATCATCCCAGCAACCAGGACAATGATAGTGCCGATGCTCTACGCAATATGTATAAGTATACGCCATGTCATACTCTTTACATATGTCACACTTAGGCGGAATCTCTCCGTAATCCTCATCATGCTCCAGCATAGGTATAATACAACTCCAGCACAAGAACTGTGCTACGCTATGACAGAACCATGCTATATGGTTACCGCACTTCCCACAGTAAGTACCCCCTCGGTTACCTCTATGCTTTACTATTACTTTTTCTTCTTGCATACGCTTGAAGTATTG
>Ga0137427_10000089_pt1 | contig 47588 bp, 36 predicted proteins | sample EasRivERMZT700_2_FD_102309 | JGI IMG/M metagenome (GOLD analysis project Ga0137427, IMG submission 102309) | Soil microbial communities from meander-bound floodplain in the East River, Colorado, USA - East River MetaG ERMZT700_2 | ecosystem: Environmental > Terrestrial > Soil > Floodplain ...
GCTTCGCCAACCCCACGGCTGTCTCCCACATATTCGCCGGGATGCGCTCACCACGTTTGCGGTCACGCCGCCAGTTTTCAAACTGCTCTCGTGCTTCTTCGATTTCGGTCGAAACCGATACGGTAGGTCTGTCACTCATCAGCATGCCCTCCTCTTCAAATGGCATGCTTAAGCTATCAATCTCGGCTACAAGGATTCACGCACGCCTACCGAAAGGACACCAAATTCATTCAGTTCAAAACGGGTCTTTGCAATTGATCCACGACAATCACCTGAACCGGACCACCTTGCTTTTCCAATCTCAATCCCAGTTGTTCCTCGACGGCCAAAAAGATCGATTCACCGGGCGTCCAGTCCAGCTTGAATTGATAGCGCCCTTTAAGTCCCGTTCGATCCAGGACAGGCAGATCCAGTCGCTGTTCGAGGAAGTTTGCAATGCTGGAAATCGGCCCGCCGGGAGCGAGCGGTCCGACCTCTACCAGGTTCTTCGGGCCGGAACGGCCCTCGTAAACCTGTCGTGCAAGCCAATCCATTTTGGTGACTTCATTGATCGATACGACTAATGCATAAACCGGCATGTCGCGGGTTGCGCCGTGGAGTTTCAGTTTGAACCGATCAAACAGAATCGACAGGATCATCAGATTGGCGTCCGCCTGTGATGGAATTGGCAAAGCGGCTTTGGCGTCGATGTCGAATCGATCGGCGTCCGCCCATGCTGGTAAATCGGAAATGAGATAGTCGGGAACCGAACGCAAGCCGTACGCCCGAAGTATGACATCGCGGACCGTGACGCCCGTCAACAATGCCCGATGTCTATCGACATTCCAGCCAGGCATGGTAGTGGTTGTGTTGTGTTTGATGAAAACCTGATCGAATGCTGGAAACAATCCAACCACCGGCCGTGCTTGTTCGCGAACCAGGCGGAATCCTGTGGGACCGAGGCGGCCGTCGCGTTGCGCATCCGATGCCCGGACGGCGTAGTCATAGCGATTCGACACGCGAACGGTCTTGTCGAGCGACTGGTAGGAGCCGCCGCGTAGAACTCGGTACTCGTACCATGCATTGCCTGAAGGTCCCGGTGGGAAAGGCTTCCAGCGCTGGCCCTCCATGGGACCGGTCGGATCGGATTCCGGAGAGTTTTGGTAATAGGCAGGGTCGTACCAGTCCTGAACCCATTCCGAAACATTGCCCAACATGTCGTGGAGTCCCCAGGCGTTGGGTTGTTTCTGGCCAACCGGATGGAATAACGACTGGCCACGGTTTCCGAAATACCAGGCTATCGACTCCAGGGGCCCATAGAACCTGCTCGTGGTTCCCGCGCGGGCCGCATATTCCCACTCCGCTTCGGTGGGAAGCCGGTAGCGATAGCCGTCCTGACGGGCGTTCAGTTTTTGGATAAATTCCTGAATGTATTCCCAGAACATCGCGTTAGCGGGAAGGTCTGGTGCTTTCTGCGGACTTCCGTTCGCCTCGGCACCCATCACCGATTCCCACATGGCCTGGGTGACCTCATACTTTCCGATCTCAAACGCTTTGGTTATCCGTACGCGATGAGCGGGTTTTTCATTCGCGCTGCAATCCGTATCGCCGGCGGAGCAGCCCATCATGAATTCGCCGGGGGAAATCGTCACAAACTCGAATTTGAAATCTGCCGGTACCTGAGCTGAAGCGCGACTGGCAGCGCTGGAAAGGCACGTCACCAGAATTGCCGTCGTCACGAGGCAGCGATTGTACCTATTGGTTAATGGTCGGTTTTTCGACATGTTCCACCACGACGACACCACTGAGGGTTTTTTGACTTTCCAGCTTCAATCCGAGTTGTTCCTGTAGAGCCGTGAAGATCGATGCACCGGGGATATCCGGCGATTGATTGGGGGGAGCATGCTCGAGTTTGAAATTGAAGAAACCTGTGAGTCCGGTCTTGTTTGTCACCGGAACACCGAGCTGCATTTGTAAATATTGCGCCAGTCCGCTCATCATACGGCTTTGCCCCGTGAGCAAAATCGTTCCGTGAGGAGTCGTTTGCTGTGGCGGAACGTTGCGATCGCGTGGCGCATTGCCAGCGACTTCCTGGAGATTTTTGGGACCGTCTTTGTCCACTACTAATTCGTACGATTGCGTCGTTTTAGCGTCGAATCGGACCGATAGTTTGAATCGCGTTCGGAACAGCGATTGAAGCATCAGACGATCATTCGGCGGCAGGATTTCATTCGCAGCCTTGGCTTCGATATCGTAACGTTCCGAGTCGGCCCAACCGGGCAATCCGGATATTTCGTCGATTTCGGGGCGCAGCGAGTAGGCGAAGCTCATTAAATTCCGCAAGGAGTAGCAACGATACATTCGCGATGCGGGTGATGCGCTTTGAATCGCCTGCTCGCAGTTCGACACGTTCTGCTTGATGGATACCACCTCGAACTCAGGCCGTGGCCCAATCGTCGTCTGAGCCTTTGCGGCTGAATGGGTGAGGGTAAGGACGAGCACTACTAAAGAGAGCGTGGGCCTCATTTCGCTTTTCCTTTTTTGGCCAGCTTTCGCAGCGCCTGCTCGGCTTCCTTGACGTCATCCAGAGTCAAATTACCGGACTTCACAAGGTGGGCCATTACAGGTTTGCTGCGTCCGCCGAGCAACGACATCAATTCGTCGATTAAGCGGCTTTCAGCAGCATCGCGGGAAATGGCGGCTTCGAAGATGTTGGCGTTGCTGATCCGTTTCACGCATCGCAACGCCTTCTTCTTTTCCAATCGATAAACCGTTGTTTGCACGGTAGTGAACGCAGGCCTGCTGTTCTCCGGAAAAGCCTCCTGAATCTCACGAACCGAGCAGGCGCCGCGGTTCCAGAGCGTTTCCATGATTTGTAGTTCGAGTTTCGTCAGTCTTGGCAATGCCATTCTTCGGTCACCTTCAGCTAATGCACAGTCGGTTTTTCCAATTGGTCGATCACGATCATTTGGACCGGTCCGGTTTGTTTTTCAAGCTTCAGACCAAGCTGTTCTTCAACCGCCGCAAAAATCGACGATCGGTCCGCGTCCCATTCCAATCTGTATCGATAGCGGCCCTTCAAGCCCGTTCTATCGACGACCGGTAGATCAAGCCGCCTCTGAAGGAAGCTGACAAGACCGGGTATTGGTCCGCCCGGCGAGGTCGGACCGACCTCCACGAGGTTCGATCGGTTGTTGCCGTACTCAACGCGCCGTGCGATCGATTCCATAATCTCGAGTTCGGAGGGCTCCGGTACGACCAGCGCGTAAACCGGCATTTCCCTGGTAACGCCTCGGAGCTTCAAATGAAAACGATCGGTAAGGATGGACATGATCATCAGGTTGCGTTCCGTCTGGGAAGTGATCGGGCGGCTCGCCTTGGCATTGATATCGAAACGTTCCGTCTCCGCCCAGGCGGGTAATTCGGAAATGAAGTGGTCTTTCGCGGCCTCCATGCCGTACGCGCTCAATAAGACGTCGCGCACGGTAACGCTGGTAAGCGCCACGCGTTGCGCCTCGAAGTGCCATGCCGGCTCGTCGCCGCTGGTGTTCAACGTGATGGTGATTTCGTCGAACGCGGCAAACAGGGGGACAGACGGCCGTGCATCCTGCGACTCCCGTCGAGAAGCAATCGTTCTGGGCGGGCGCGCGACCGTCGATGGCGTGACTTTCAGAAGCGGTTCTTCGACGTACGTCGCTTCACTGATGAGTAGCGCGGCTTCGATCGGTAATTCCGCGCGGATAGGTGGCGCCGTCAGAACACCAAATCCAAAAGGCGCCAGGACGGCGGCTACTGCGACAACTGCAACAAGAAGCTGCCGCCCGCGATCGAGGTTCTCTGCGGTGTTGTTGGCCATGATGGCTTCGATTCGTTTGGTCAGATCGGATCCGCTGACCCGCGCCCCATAAACGATCCCCGCCGTCAGATAGTGTTCGCAAACCTTGATGATTCCACGCGCATACACTTCAGGATCGCTGCCCAGTCGCAAGACCTCTTCATCGCAGGCCCGCTCCTGTTCTTCGACGAGTTTCGTTTCGAGCCACCACACCAAAGGGTGGAACCAAAACAGGGATTCGACCAGCAAATGAACCATCGACCAGAGGTTGTCGCGCCTTCGGACATGACACAGTTCATGGGTGAGGACCGAATGGAGTTGCTCTCTCGTCAGGCGGTCTGTAATACCTTCCGGCAGCAGAAGCACTGGTTTCAGAATGCCGAAAACCCCTGGCACAAGGCGGCCGGGATAGGACACAGCCTTGATCGGAAGTTCCAAAGGCAGCGGCGAAGCCTGCCGCAATGTCGCTCGTATGCGTCGCGATCGGAGCAACCATGGAAGGACGCATGCCGCAAATCCGCACAGCCATAATCCAGAGAGAATCGCGGGCAGGCGGCTTTCGCTCACGCTCGACGTCGGCAGCGGCGATTCCGCGGTGAGCCATTCGGCAGCGACGACGAGCCCGCTGGTTTCCGGAGCTGCCGGAATGGTGCGCCACTCGAACTGATTGCCGAAGCTGACGAATAACGAAAACGGAATGAGAAACTTTAGCGATGCCGCCAACCACAACTTATGCCGGACAGTCGCGCGGTTCTTCGACATTGCCAGCGTTGCAGCACCGATCACGGCAGCGAAAAGCGTCGACTGCCATAGATGATGGACAAGAGGTTCCAGGTACTGCGGAATCATTGTGACGTAACCCCAAAGACGACGTTTGGAATTTGATCTAGCTTCATATCCTACCTACGGAGTGCGGCCACTTAACTATAGTTATAGTTAGATTTCAAGGGTTCTTTTCCGGACGCGGAGTTGACGCTTGGCCGGTCTTCACCCATCATGGGAAGGATGATCGCTGAGGAACAACAACTAGCACTTGAGTCCAACGCCTGGCCTTTTCAGGAGGCGCGACAACTTTTGCAGAAGCGACTTCGAGGGTCCGTCCCGAAGAAGGGCTACGCATTGTTCGAAACGGGATATGGACCATCCGGACTTCCACACATCGGAACGTTTGCCGAAGTCGCACGAACAACCATGATCCGTCGCGCATTCGAGCGGCTTGCGCCGGAGATTCCAACACGCTTGTTCTCCTTTTCGGACGACATGGATGGCTTGCGAAAAGTTCCGGACAACATTCCCAATCGGGAGATGGTCGCGCAGCACCTGGGAAAGCCGCTGACCAGTGTTCCGGATCCGTTCGGTTTATACGAGAGTTTCGGACAACACAATAACGCTCGCCTGCGCCAATTTCTCGATGCGTTTGGTTTCCAGTACGAATTCAAGAGTTCGACCGAGTGTTATCGTGCGGGCATTTTCGATAAGGCATTGATCGGTGTTCTTCAACACTACGACGCGATTCGAAACGTCATTCTGCCGACGCTCGGACCCGAGCGCCGGGCGACCTACAGTCCGTTTCTGCCGGTTTCACGCAAGTCCGGGAAGATTCTTCAGGCGCCGGTGGTGCAGCATGACGCGAACGCCGGCACCATCGTGTTTACGGACGAAGATGGAACGAACGTTGAGACGCCGGTTACCGGCGGGAATTGCAAGCTCCAGTGGAAGTGCGACTGGGCGATGCGCTGGTTTGCCTTTGAAGTGGATTATGAGATGTCGGGAAAGGATCTGATCGAGTCGGTGAAGCTGTCGAGCCAGATCTGCCGGATTCTCGGCGCCACGCCGCCGAACAATCTCACTTACGAGATGTTTCTCGATGAGCAGGGCGAAAAGATCTCGAAGTCGAAGGGAAACGGCATCGCCGTCGAAGATTGGTTGAAGTACGCGCCGCGGGAGTCGCTGTCGTTCTTTATGTACCAAAAGCCGACCGCCGCGCGGCGACTCTACTTCGATGTGATTCCGAAGAACGTTGACGATTACCTCGCCGAATTGCAGAACTTCGAAAAGATGGAGTTGAAGCAGAAGCTGACGAGTGCGACGTGGCATATCCACAACGGTCAGGCGCCGCCGCCTGAAGCCGGCGTGTCGTTCAGCATGCTGTTGAATCTGGTCAGCGTCTGTCACTCGGAGGATCCGCGCGTGATCTGGCACTACATCACGCGATACTCGCCGTCCGCCACGCCGGACACCTCGCCTTATCTGGATCGTCTTGTCGGATTTGCGATCGCGTACTACAAGGATTTCGTCTTGCCGGCGAAGAAGTATCGTCCACCGAGCGATGATGAGAAGAAAGCTCTGGAGGATCTGAAAAACACTCTCGCCTCGATGCCGACGACATCCACGGCCGACGAAATCCAGACGCAGGTCTACGAAGTCGGCAAGCGCCATCCGGTATTCGTGGACCTCAAGGACTGGTTCAAAGCCCTCTATCAGATCCTGCTCGGCCAGGAGTCCGGCCCACGGATGGGCTCGTTTATCGCGCTGTTCGGAATCGCAGAGACGATCGCCCTGCTCGAGGAAAAAGCAAAACGGATCTGACTGCCCCGAAAGCGGTTCCGCGGCTTGACGGGAATCACAGAAGCCGAACCGTGACCATCGATGGTTTAGTCAACCCAGGCAGCGTAATGTCACGGCTAATTCGAACCTCACTGTCCGATGCTACTTCGACGGTTGAAAGTTCGCTGATACCGCCTCCCTACCTTCTTCAGCCGTTTGACCGCGCCAGGACTACTCCCAATCTGCATGGCCTCCGTCCTTGCTCCCGTTTGTTGTCGACGTCGTAGTCTAGGTGGCTGGTTGTCGCTCACCGAACCAGTAGCATAGGCCGTCAGGCGCAACGACGTAGAACACCTTCCAAGGTCCGTCGTTGCGTCGTTCGATATTGACGTCGGAGAGTTCCTTGTGCAGCCCGTTGGCTTTGAACTCTGCGAACAACGTTTCAAGGCCCTTCACATGGAAGGCACAACCGTCCTGCGAGGAATCGCCGCCGTTTTCCGCGAGTCCGATCTGGATTTGGTCGCGGGTCAGAACGGCTGAATGATGCGGCGTGTCGCTGCGCGAGAGCAGACGGAAGCCAAGCACGGTTTCGTAGAAGGGCAAGGCCGCCGTCAGGTCTCGCACGGGAAGATTCATATTGTTGCCTTGGTAGCCAAATGCTTTCTCGAGAGTTGCCTTCATCACGCCTTCCTTTCTAGAGGACGACCTATCTCCCAGTGGTGCCCAAATGGATCGACCACGCGACCCACCCGCCAGCCATGGGCGTCTTCGACCGCGGCCATCTCGTGGGCTCCCGCCGCGAGTGCTTTAGCGAGCACCGCGTCCGGGTCCGGCACCGTCAGGATCATACGCACCGTACCAACCACCCAATGATTCCGGACTGAAGTTACCATCAGTCGTCACCATATCGGGAAGACGACCGCTTCGAACCTCGCCTCCGGCGACGGTACGCGGACCACTTCGTCGTTGCTGCAAGGATCAAGACATCCGTCACAAACAGAGAGAAGTAGTCCTATTCCTAGAGTTTTCGTTCGCAATTTGGAAGTCTCAATCTTCTCAAGAGTAAGTCGCCCCTCTGCGAGCGCGCCACTCTTGCCAGAAAGCCGCCCCCCCTTCCCGATCGACACCTTCATCAGGCAAAACCTTAGGAGAAGACTTGTCGTAGAATTCCCGAACTTGATCGACGAACGCGAAGACAGAATCCTTCCACTCCATGAAGGAAACGGTCTGTTCCTGTTCGCCACGAATCAAGATCGTTTTGTCACGATGGATTACCTCAGGATTTTTACCTAAACCACACCCCGTGCACAGGAGTTTGAATCGGCCGCCTTCGTTTAGCCATGCGCTATGGCCGCAACATGGAATCAAGAGATTATGTTCCGACACGGGATTCGCCTTGGTGTGATCATGTTCAAGCGTACGTAGCAAAAAGAGACCTGCAGCACTCAAGGTCCACTTGCCGCCTTCGGGTTGGACGTAAACCGTTGCGTCAACTTGAAACAGCATCTTGCCATGAGCGCACTGGTCCTTCTGAGGTTTCCGTTCGTCCAACTTCCGATTTTCCCCATGCCTATCAGTGAAGCATGTTGATGCCTACAAAAGAGGGGCAATCCGGACTTGCTCGTCCTGATTGTCCCGCTTTCGACGCTGTGCAGATTTGTCAGATCCCTTTCCACAGATTTTCCTTATTAGATATAGTCTCTGGCCGATGGCCATTCATGCTGCAGTTTTCCTCATTACACTTTCCGGTCTGATCTTCGAGATCGGGCTGACCCGCATCTACTCCGCGACGATCTGGTATCACTTCGCATTCATTGCCGTTTCGGTGGCATTGCTGGGTTGGGGGCTGGGAGGCATGGTGCTTCACCTCCTCCGACGTCGCTTAACGCCGACGATGGATAAAGCGGCATTTCTCACATTGCTCTACGCCACGACGATACCGATCTGTCTCTGGCTGATCGTCCAGTTTCCATTCCGGATCGAGCGTCTCCTTTTGTATTTCGTTGCGCCTTTGCTGCCTTTCCTGCTCGCCGGGATGGCGTTATCCATGATCTTCCACGTGCACCGTGAAACGGCCGCGACGCTCTACTTCGCTGACCTTGTCGGGGCATCGCTGGGGGCGCTGGCCGTGACGTTTCTTCTCGAGTCGTTTGGCGGTGAGACCACCCTGCTGATCGCGACGCTGGCGCCCTTCGGCGCTGCGGCGCTTCTGGCGAAACGTTATCGCGTCATCGGGACGATCGGCGCGGCGGCCGTTTTGATCGTCGCGATTTCGAATGAACGCACCGGTTTGTTTCGCGTGACGCCGGGATCGCTCAAGGCCATGCAGAGGCACATGCTGGAAACGCCCGGCACACATGTGGCGCAGACCGGTTGGAATGCGTATTCGCGAATCGACGCTGTCGAAGGGTTTCCGCCGCCGAACCTGGCGCGACTCTACATCGATTCCGACGCGTGGACGAACGCCGGTGAGTGGGACGGAGAGGTCGAAAGTGTACGTCATGTGCGCGACTGGTATCGTGCTTTGCCGTTTCGTTTCGCGCCGAACGCCGAAACGCTCGTGATTGGTCCTGGTGGCGGCGCGGACGTGGTCGTTGCTCTCGGAGCGGGCAGCCGCAGAGTGACAGCCGTTGAACTCAATCCGCTGATGCTTGAGTTTGTGCGGCACTATGGTGCGCGCGCCGGCAATCTATACAATCGTCCGGACGTCGAGGTCATTCAAAGCGAAGGCCGGAACTTCATCAGTCGGACGGATCGTCAGTTCGACGTGATCTTCCTTGGATTTGTGGACACGTGGGCATCGGTTGCATCGGGTGGCTTGTCGCTTTCAGAGAACTACCTTTATACGACCCAGGCGATGGAGGCGTATTACGACCATCTCAGCGAAGGCGGCGTACTGGCGATCCTGCGATGGGGCGTCGATGTTCCCAGGCTGGTTTCCAATTCGGTGGCCCTTCTCGGCGCCGAAGAAGCATCGAAGCGTGTCGTTGCGGTGATCGAAAACCGTGAGTCGTCGGAGGATCCGCCGCAAATGATCTTCATGCTGCGGAAGAGTCCGTTCACCGAAGAGCAAACGGCGGAGATTATGGCCTGGCCGCTGGGAAAACCGATCATCGTTCCGGGCCGTCACGCCGAGGCGCCTTACGCCGATCTTTTCGCCGGGCGCAAAACTTTGGCCCAGGTGATCGATGAGTCTCCTCGACGAATCGATCCGGTATTCGACAACAGCCCCTTTTATTTCGCCACCGAGCGACCGTGGGGCATGCCCTATCAAATGCAGGAGGCGTTGAGCGCGTTGGTTTTGCCGGTCGCCGGTCTGCTGGCGGTTTTCGTCGCGTTTGGTAAGCCGCGCGGGAAACCGGCAGTTCCTTATATTGCGTCGATCGTCTATTTCTCCTGTCTTGGAGCCGGTTTCATCGCAGTCGAACTAACGCTATTGCAGAACCTTACGCTGCTGCTTGGTCATCCGATATTCACGCTGTCGATACTGTTGTTTACCATCCTGGCAGCGGGCGGAATCGGCAGCGCGCTCAGTGGAAAACTTCACGCGCGATGGGCGTGTTTGACGGTTGCCGTTCTCGGCGTCGTTGCCGCCTTCGTCCTGCCAAGCCTTGTTCCGGCGGTGCTTCCCTTCGAGTTATCTACCCGAGTAGCGATCGCGGTCGCGCTGATTGTGCCTTTCGGATTGATGATGGGTATGCCGTTTCCCAGTGCATTACGGCAAACGGGGCAGGGATCGTTGCCGCAACCTCCTTTCTATTGGGGGTTGAACGGCATCATGTCGGTCATCGGATCGGTGGGAACGGTGGTCCTCGCCCTCGCCTTCGGCTTTCAGGTCGCCATGCTCGTGGGGAGCGCCTGCTATCTCTTGGCTGCGTTGGCATCCGGAGTTATCTTCCGGCAAGGTGTTTGAAGCGGGAAACGGATCCGACCAATCCCAAATCCGCAAATCCCAAATCCCAATCCGAGAAGAGTGCGGACCTGCGGGTTTCCCTCGGATTGGGATTTGGGATTTGCGGATTTGGGATTGGTCGGATCCGTTGCTCCGCTCCCGCCTCGGTTCTGCTGTAGCTTTAAGCCAAACATATATATAATCCGCATCAAATCTTACCGTGTACCCGGCTTCGAACCCCCGGTTGCCAGGACACTTTTTGGTGTGTGGAGGATCACGAAATGCGACGTAACGCTTTTTGCCTAATGCTTTGTCTGTGTCTGGCGATGCCGACATTTTCTCAGACGCAAACGTCGGGAGCGATAACGGCCCGAGCGCTCGATACCAGCGGTGCACTCATTCCGGGCGTGGAAGTAACCATCAGCAGCCCGTCAATGATCGGAGGGACACGCAGCGCAGTCACCGACGAACAGGGCTTATACCGGTTTACCGAACTGGTACCGGGTGTGTACCGAGTGAGTTTTGCGCTTCCTGGTTTCAAGACCTTGAACATCGATGGAATTCCTGTCGTCGCCGGAGCAACTCGAACGGTACCGGGAAGCCTAGAGGTCGCTACGGTTGCCGAGGAAGTGACTGTCACGAGTCAGGCGCCGACGATCGACGTCGAAGCGGCAACGGTTGGCGTGAACTGGGGCCAGCAAAAGCTCGACGAGCTGCCGTATGCGCGCAGCATCAAGAGTCTCACCACAATGATTCCGGGTTTGTACCAGACGTCGTATGACGTCGGTGGATCGTCATTCGGAAGTGGTGCCGGTGTATCCGCCAGGACCTACGGTCGAAACGGCGGAGCGTCGATTTCGTTCGACGGCATTCTCTGGTCTGGGACGTATGCCGACTACGGCGCATTCGAAGAAGTCAATTTCACGACGGCTTCCAAGGGCGCTGATCAGTCCGCTTCCGGAACAAACTTCGTCGCGGTTCTGAAATCCGGAAGCAATGAATTTCACGGAAACGCAGCGATCGACTACGAGAGGGGAAGTTTTCAGAGTAACAACATCGATGACGACCTGATTAAGCGGGGTTTCGCGACCGGCAGCAACAAGTTCACCAAGTATCGCAACATCTACGGTGACCTCGGCGGACGAATCATCAAAGACAAGCTGTGGTTCTATGGCGCGTTCACGCACGGGTACCAGGGCACCTTCATTCCCGGCTTCATCAGTTTGAAGACCGGCGAACAGGCTGAATACTTCACCAAAATCATCGATCCCACTGCGAAATTGACGTATCAGCTTACGTCCAATCAGAAGATCGACGCGTTCTGGACACTCAACCGCAAATGGCAGGCATATCGTGACGCCAGCAACCTGCTTCCTCTCGAAGCGTCGCAGAACCAGGACGCCTACTCGACGATCGGACCATCCATGCGGTGGACCTACATCATCAGTCCCAAGATGACCGCAATGGCACAGATCGCTCGTGGCGGTTGGTGGTGGCCAATGACGGCGTATACGGAAGATGTTCGCAAGCAGGACATCACGACCGGAGCCACTCTTGGCGCGTATTTCCACAACTACTCACGCTCGATCAAGTGGAACTGGACCGGTAACGTCAGCCGGGTCGGCACGATCGGCGGCAAGATGAACGAACTGAAGGCCGGATACGAAGGTCACTGGAACAAGGCTTTCGTTATCAATTTCGGATATCCCGATCAACGAGTCTACCGGTATCGAAGCACTGCGGCGGACACCTGTCCGAACAACTCGATCTGCAATAACTTCTTCAACCGGCCGGACTCCGTGATCGTTTGGGATTATCCGAACACTGTATCCAGCGGAGACCGCTGGAAGGCCGCCTACTTCAACGACAAAATCACCGTCAACCGAAAGCTGACGTTAAACGTTGGTATTCGCGTGGACCATTACAGTTCATTCTTGCCTCCACAGGGCAATCCCGGTGTGGGTCCATACGCAGTTAAACGCAGTTTTGCCGCTCGAGATGCGGACGAGTTCCCGAAATACACGTTGTGGTCGCCGCGCGTCTCCTTTGCCTACGACGTCACCGGTAATGGCCGACTTGCCGTGAAAGGCAGTTGGGGCCGTTACAGCAACGGCGCCGGCCCGGGAGCGCAGTCGACGGGCATCAATCAGAACGCTGCAAGAAGCTGCACCTACAATCAATGGAACGGAACCGTTCCGTACCTTCCGAACCTCGGAGCGGACGGAGTGATGGGCACGTCCGATGACGTCAATCTGTCCGGTGCCTGCTCCGGAGGGACGGGAACCTTCGCCTTCGACAAGAATCTCAGGACGTCTTACATGGACGAATTTGCCGGCGGCGTCGATATCGGTTTCAGCCGTGACTATTCACTCCGAGTCAACGTCGTTCGTAAGTTCGACTTCGGTGGATCGAAGACGATCGATGTGTTACTCCCTTATTCCGCCTACACGGATTTCCGGCAGGGCGTGGATCGCGGGAAGGACGGCGTTCCGAATACTCCGGACGATGGTGTCGTCTATGCGTGGTCGGTTCCTACAAGCAATCCCAACCGAACCGTCGTCAATCGGCTCTATACGAACTACGACATGGACAAGCATGAAGGTTCGAACTCCTACACCGCATACGAAGCGACCTTCAACAAAAATGTTTCCAACGGCTGGTCGATGTTGGCCGGTTACACGCTCGATCTGGCCCATGTCAACAACGCATTCCCACAGAATCCGAACCAGGACTATTACAACTGGCAACTTCCCGTCTGGAGCAATTCGTTCAAGCTGAGCGGAACGTATGATCTTCCGTTCGGGATCGTGTATGCGTCGACGCTGACTTCACAGGGCGGCGATTGGTTCAACCGAAGCGCTCAGGTGACGAACGCATTGAATACCGCGGTCACGCAAACGGTTGAGGGCCAGTACTTCCGTCGCGACCGAGTAACGCTTTGGGACAACCGATTCGCGAAGAGATTCAGAATCGCGGAAGACCAAACGTTCGAAGTCGGCGGTGACCTCTACAACACGCTGAACACCAATGCGGTCACCGGCATGAGCACGAACAGCAGTTCGTCCGCTTATCTGAAACCGACCGACATTATTCCTGCCCGGATTTTCAAAATCGGGCTGAAGTGGAAGTTCTAGGACCACCCTGTAGCCCGCAGGCTTCAGCCTGCGGGATCCGCGGGCTAAAGCCCGCGGACTACAGGGTTCGAGCTTTGTAGTCCGCGGGGTTAGCCCGTGGCAGTTTTAAACTATGCGTATTCCCGCTGTTTTGTCGCTTGTAACAGTGGCGAGTCTTGCATTCGCCCAAAGTTCTGTAACCACTCCGCAGCAGCGATCAACGGGAATGTCTGTTGAATCGCAATCCGCTCTCACCAAACAGTATTGTTCAGGTTGTCATAACGATAACTTCAAGTCCGGCGGGATCTCCCTCTCAGAACTGGATCTGGCCCACGCGGAGAAGAACCCGCAACTCGCTGAGAAAGTCATTCGCAAACTTCGTGTCGGATTGATGCCGCCAGTTGGAAAACCTCGGCCTGATTCAAAAACATTAGCGACCTTCATCTCCACGCTGGAAGAAACGATGGATAAGGCGGCGGCCCTCAATCCAAATCCGGGCCGTCGACCGTTCCAGCGTTTGACGCGGACCGAATATGCCCGGTCGGTTTACGACCTGCTGGGGATCGAGGTCGATGTCGCCGCCCTACTCCCACCGGACAGTCTGAGCGATGGGTTCGACAATATTGCCGACTCCCAGGCGTTCTCTCCGACTTTAACCGAAGGCTATATGCGTGCGGCGGCCAAGATCAGCCGCGACGCGCTGGGTGATCCGAAGGCGCTGCCGACGTCGTCGATCACGAAAGTGCCGCGTACGGCTTCGCAGATGCGACACCTCGATGGCGCGCCGATCGGTACGCGTGGCGGCATATCGATCGTGTTTAACTTCCCGGCAGACGGTGAATACAACTTTCGCTCGCTGATGCATGGAACCGCAGAGGGCGCGTTATTTGGATGGATCTCCGGCGAACAGTTTGAAGTCTCGATCGATGGCGAACGCATCTCTTTGGTAAACATCGATCCCAAAATGTCGGAGACGCAACCCAACGGCTTGAACGTTACCACCGGCCGGGTCTTCGTCAAGACCGGCCCGCATCGCGTTTCGGCCGCATTCATCGACAAGCATTCCGGCGTGGTCGATGACAACATCACGCCAATCGAACATTCGCTGGCGGATGCGGACATTGGCGACTACCGTGAATTGACGATCTTCCCTCATCTGCGGGAATTCGAGATCGCCGGGCCCTTCAATGTAACGGGCGTATCGGATTCCGAAGGCCGCAAACGCGTGTTTACTTGCCGGCCGACGAGCGCTGCCGAAGAATTGCCGTGCGCCACGAAAATCATTACCGAACTCACCAGTCGCGCCTACAGGCGTCCGGTCACGCCGGAAGATCTCGAAGGTTTGATGAGCTTTTACGATCGCGGGCGTAAGGCTGGAGATTTTGAGTCGGGCATTCGCGTCGCGGTGCAGGCAATTCTCGCCAGTCCCAAATTTGTCTTCAGATTCGAACGAATGCCGGTCAACGTGAAGCCCGGTCAGATCTATCGGGTTAACGATCTCGACCTGGCGTCGCGGTTGTCTTACTTCCTGTGGAACACGCTTCCAGATGAAGAATTAGTGAATCTGGCAAAGCAGGGAAGGCTGCGTGATCCGCTGGTGCTCGAGAAGCAGGTTCGGCGGATGCTCAACGAACCGCAATCCGAATCTCTGGCAACGAAGTTCGGCGGACAATGGTTGCATCTTCCGGATCTCGAGAACCTCCATCCCGATGCTTTCTACTATCCCCAGTACGATTACACGCTGGCGATGGCGATGAAGCGCGAGACGGAATTGTTCTTCGACAGTATCGTCCGCGAAGATCGCAACGTGCTTGATCTGCTCAGTGCAAATCACTCGTTTGTCAACGAACGACTCGCCAGGCATTACGGCATTCCGAATATTCTGGGCAATCGTTTTCGGCGCATCGACCTGGCGGACGACAATCGACGCGGCTTGCTCGGTAAAGGTGCGATTCTGGCATTGACCTCTGTCGCCGAAAGAACCTCACCCGTGCAGCGCGGCAAGTGGGTGATGGTCGTTCTATTCGGCACACCGCCGCCGCCTCCTCCGCCCGTCGTCCCGAAGCTCGAGGAAACGGCCGCGACCTCTGAGGGCAAGTCACTGACAGTCCGCGAGCGCATGGAAGCGCATCGCTCGAATCCCAACTGCAATTCATGCCATCAGTTGATCGATCCTATTGGCCTGGCGCTCGAGAACTTCGACGTCACCGGCGCATGGCGAACGTTGGATCGAACGGCCTCGATCAACGACGCCGGGATCCGCGTCCGTTCGACCGGGATTGCAATTGATACGAACACCACGATGTACGATGGAACGCCTCTCAATGGTCCTGGAGCGCTGCGTCAGGCGATCCTGAATCATTCGAATGCCTTCATTGAGAACTTCGCCGAGAAGTTGATGGAATATGCTCTGGGCCGGCGAACCGAGTACTACGATATGCCGGCGATTCGTTCGATAACGAAAGAGGCAGCGAAGAAAGGCAACACGTTTTCTTCATTTGTTTGGGGAATTGTCAAGAACCCGGCGTTCCAGATGAGTAAGGCGCCGGAGGCGGAAGCGAAGTAGGAGAAGAGGATGTTCATTACCAGGAAGCACATCTCACGTCGCACGATGCTTCGCGGCGTGGGCGCGACGGTTGCTCTTCCGTTTCTCGAATCGATGCTGCCGGCGATGTCACCACAACGCGCCTCGGCAGCCAAACCCAGGACACGGCTGGCTTGCATTGAAATGGTTCACGGCGCTGCCGGTAGTGCGAAATTTGGTATCGAGAAGAATCTTTGGGCTCCGGCGCGCGAAGGTCGAGAGTTTGATTTGAGCCAGGGGAATCTCGCTCCGCTCGAAACGGTAAAGGACCATATCACGATCGTCAGTAACACGGATATGCGCCCTGCAGAGGCATTCGAACTGCACGAACTGGGCGGCGATCATTTCCGGTCGAGCGCTGTGTTTCTGACTCAGGCTCACCCTAAACAGACTGAAGGTTCGGACGTTTTCTGCGGCATTTCAATCGATCAGATTTATGCGCAACGTTACGGCCAGGACACACCGCTGCCGTCAATTCAGCTTTCGATTGAAAGCGTCGATCAGGCTGGCGGCTGCTCGTACAACTACTCCTGTGTCTATACGGATTCCATCAGTTGGGCCACCGCCACCAAGCCGCTTCCTATGGTGCGCGACCCGCGTATGGTTTTCGACATGTTGTTTGGAGCCGGTGCGACCCCGCAGGATCGCGCCGAGCGTTTGAGTACTGACCGAAGCATTCTGGATTGGATCACTCGCGAGGTCGCGGGCTTGAAGTCGACCTTGCCCACGACAGACCGGAGCCGCGTGGATGAATACCTCGAAACCATTCGCGAAATTGAGCGACGTATTCACAAAACCGAAGAACGAAATTCGAGCGGCGATCCCCGTCAGTTACCAACTGCGCCGGTCGGCGTTCCGGATTCTTACGAAGAACACGTGAGGTTGATGTTCGATCTGCAGGCTCTGGCATTTGCCGGCGACATTACCCGAGTCGCTTCATTGAAGATGAGCCGCGACGTTTCCGGACGTTCATTCCCGGAAAGCGGCAACAGCGCTGGATTCCACGGCGCCTCTCATCACAACGGCAATGAGCAGCGGATTCTGCAGTTCGGTCAGATCAACCGATATCACGTCAGTCTTATGACCTACTTCGTCGACAAATTACGGAAGATGAAAGACGCGGAGGGGACGCTGCTCGACAACACTCTCGTCCTGTACGGGTCGCCGATGGGTGACGGTAATCTGCACAATCACAAACGCGTTCCGATATTCCTGGCTGGACATGCCGGTGGAAGTTTGAAGGGGCGCTTACACGTGAAGGCAGCCGACGGCACGCCGACGGCCAATCTGTATCTGGCGCTGCTTCACAAGCTCGGCTTCGACGATCAAAAGGTGTTTGGTGACAGCACTGGCGCGGTAGCTTTGGAATAAGAGGAAGAAATGTTCAAAAGACTTACAGGCATCTTTTTCATCGGTCTGCTTGCTGCGACAGCCTTAAACCTGGCTTCCACCGAAGATCTGCGTGTGGCAATCGCGGCTCGTAATGGCGACAAGGCTGCTGTTCGTGCGCTTTTGAAACAAGCAGTGGATGTGAATGGGTCGCAAGGCGACGGCATGACCGCCCTTCACTGGGCCGCAATGAACGGCGATCTGGAAATAACGGAAATGCTGCTTTATGCCGGAGCGAACATCCGATCGATGACCAGGCTGAGCGGCTACACTCCGCTCTTCATGGCGGCGAAGAGCGGTTCGTCCACTGTCGTCGATGCCTTATTGAAGGTGGGCGCCGATCCGAAAATCAAATCTTCCGAGGGCATGACTCCATTGATGATCGCCGCGATGGCGGGTGACCGCGCGTCCGTGAAGTTGCTGCTCGATCGTGGCTCTGAAGCGAATGCCAGGGAGTCCGAACATGGGCAGACGGCTATGACTTTCGCGGCTGCATTCGATCGCGCCGAAGTCGTCGAAGAGCTTGCCGCTCGCGGTGCAGACCTCAATGTGGCCACGACCATTAAGGAACCCGTCCAATTGCCGGGAAGAGAGTTCACACCGCCGCCGCCCCAGCCGGCCCCGCCGGCTCAGCCCGGTGCTCCCCAGCCGGCTCAAGCGGCCCAGCCGATACCGATGGGACGGCCGCCAAACGATCTTCGCGGAGGTGGTAACCCTCACGGTGGATTGACGCCATTGATGTACGGCGCTCGTGACGGCAGTCTGAATGCGGTTCGCGCTCTGGTTGCGAAAGGTGCGAATCTGAATGCCCTCAGTGCGGACAAAAGTACGGCGCTCCTGTTGGCAAGCATCAACGGTCGCTTTGACGTCGCGAAGTATCTGGTCGAGAGCGGAGCCGACGTGAATCTTGCCAGTGTGGATGGCGCAGCTCCACTTTACGGTGTTATCCATGTTCAATGGTCACGTGAGTCGTTTCATCCTCAGCCGTCGACGAAGCTCGAACGAACCTCGTATCTCGAACTGATAAGACTCATGCTCGAAAAGGGTGCGGATCCGAATGCACGGTTGACCAAGGCGCTCTGGTATAGCTCGTACGGATATGTGTATGCGGCTGCCAGTCCCATCGGGACGACACCTTTCTGGAAATGTTCCGAAGTGGCCGACATCGACGGAATGAAACTGCTGTTGTCTCGTGGCGCGGACCCGAAGCTCACGAATAAGGACGGAGTGGATGCCTTGCTCATCGCGTCGGGCGCCGGCACCCATGGCAATGACGATGTGATGTCGGCGCACGGCCGTCTGGCTGCAGTGCGCTTCCTTGTCGAAGAAATGGGATTTGATGTGAACGCGGCCGACAACGGCAACTCGTTCCGCGGAGATCCTCAACAGCAGCAGCAACAAGCGCAACCGCCGCAACCACAGCAACCGCCCCAACAGCCCAATCCGTTTGGCGGTATGGCCGCCGGCGGGTATACCGCTCTGCACAACGCCGCATCGAGAGGGGACAATGAAATGATCCTCTATCTCGTTGGCAAGGGCGCGAGAGTGGAGGCAACGACGAAGACCGGAGTTACGGTTGTCGATATGGCGAATGGTCCGAGGCAACGGGTTCAGCCATATGCCGATACCATCGCTCTGCTGGAAATACTCGGCGCCAGGAATAGTCACAAGTGCGTGTCATGCTAAGGGTGTGGACCCACTACGTGGAAGAATCGGAAATTGGACGAATCCTGCAACTCAAAACCGAAATCCCGAAATCTCAAAATGGACGGGCTTCGCACGTGCATTTTGAGATTTCGGGATTTCGGTTTTGAGCTGCAGGGTTCGTCCAATTTCCGATTCCTCCAAGCCGTGACTCAAGCATGTTGACCTAACTCTTGAATTAGTCGCACCGCAGCATCGAAGAGTTGTCTGGTCAGTTCCCCCGCCGGAATCTCACGACACACTGCGACTCCTTGTCCTGCCCACAACGGTGAGAAATCTCCCGATCCACTCTTCTCCGCCGCAGCCCTCAGCGGCGCAACGGCCTCCGCGGCACGCGGGAATTCCGGCGCCGACGCATTCATCGGGCCGGTTTCACGACTCAGTCGATTGAGCAGTCCTCGTGCCGGGCGTCCCGTAAAAACGTTTGTAAGCACGGTCTGATCGTCGCGGCCTTTTTCGAGAGCCATTCGATGCACCGCCGACACGCGCGATTCCGGACATCGAAGGTACGCCGTCCCTATCTGTACTGCGGATGCTCCGAGCGCAAATGCAGCCACGATGCCGCGCGCGTCAACGATGCCGCCTGCCGCAATGACCGGAATTTTCACCGCATCGACAATCTGCGGGACAAGCGCAATGGTGCCTACCTGCGTGGCGATATCCTTCGCCAGAAACATTCCTCGGTGCCCGCCGGCTTCAAACCCCTGGGCGATCACGGCGTCGCAGCCTTCCTGTTCGAGCCGGCGCGCCTCTTCGACAGTCGTCGCCGAAGAAATAATTCGAGTTCCCATCGACCGGACTCGATCGGAAAGCGGCCTGTCAGGAAGGCCGAAGTGGAAGCTGACGACATTCGGCTTCAAGTCGAGGACTGCCTCGCACATTGCGTCATCGAAGGGCGTTCGATTTGGGAGCGCGGCAACGGTCGATGGATCAAGACCGAGATCGAGATAGAAAGGTTTCAGTCGCTCTCGCCATCGTCGTTCCCGTGCGATATCCGGAGCCGCCTCGCGATGGCAGAAGAAGTTGAGGTTGATTGGCCTGCTCGTCCGTTGACGAATTGTTTGGTAAGCCGCGCGTACCTGATCGGGAGTCAACATCGCGCAGGGAAGCGAGCCGAGTCCGCCCGCTTCCGAAACTGCGATCGCGAGTTCAGCGTCGGACGATCCTGCCATCGGAGCCTGAATGATCGGCAGGTTTACGCCGAAAGTTTCTTTAAAGCGCTCCATTACTGGCTGATCAGACGTTTGAACTCGACGAACTCCTTCATCTTGTCAAAGACAGTATTCGATGCGGCCATTTGCTTGAGATTGGCTTGAGCCTTGATCGCCTCTTCCAGGTGCCGCAATGCGTTCAAATATTCGCCGACCTGCGCGTAGCGCTGCGCCAGACCGTATCGAATCTGGGCACTGGGATTCATGTCGAAAGCCTTCTTTTGTTCGACCAGTGCTTCTGCGAACTTGCCTTGCTGGGCAAGTTCGTTCGCTCGGGTCGTATACCTTCCGGAAAGGCTCATGTTCAGGATGCGGCGCATTTCCTTGAATGGGTTTTCGTGATTGTCGACGCGGATGTCGACCCGACGTCCAATCGAGGCGATGTCGGTTGGAGGCACAGGGCGGACAACGAGAATACCGGCCGATCCCATACCGCGGGCGTCTCCTCCTTTGTCGTTCCCGGCATCGAGCGCATCCATAAGCCGCTCTTCGATCGGCTTGCCTTCACCGGCTTCGTAGGCGGCGGCCATCGCTTTGACGACTGCTTCGCTGGCCAATGTGTTGCCTTGAACCGAATAGTTCTTGCCCTCGATCGAACCGGCATAATTGACGGTGCTGCGGTCGAGAATGCTCTTCGCGGTATAGACGCCGGTCCGGCCCTTCATGTCGATCACAGCAACCTGACGTGATTCGCGGCCGGGATCCTCATCGGTGATTTTTTTGACCACTTCCGCCGGGCTGAGACCCTGCTTGATCAGCGCAACCGCCTTTGGTCCGTACGTGCGGTTGGCACCCGCTTGCGTTGCAATCGCCGCGACGCCGGCTTCGGCCCACAGCACTGCCGCTCCCGCGCCATTCGGACGCGACGCGACCGCGACGCCCAGATCATTGGTTGCGGGATCGAAAGCGGTGATCGAAAACGTTGAAAACCAGGGATCCGGCTCGGCCGTTTGTTGAGCCAGAGTCGACCCGCCTAAGCAAAGAAACAACAACGCAATTGTCAGAGTTCTCATAATGTCTCCCGTAACTAACCTGCTTCCAGTTACTGTACCCGGTCGCTACCGGGTAGCCGGCTCGATTCACTGAACAGCTTTCTTTATTGCTGCAACGGTGGCATTGCCACGGTCTTCGATAATTTTGCGCGCGATCTCGTTCGTCTTCTTGGTTGGAACGATGCTGATGCCATTGATCGTGGTCTTTCGGGCCGCGATGCGTTCCTTAAGACGCACACTCTCAGGGTCAATCAACATCATGACTGCTGTCGTGCCATAGTCGTCGTGTAAGCCTTCCAGTACTTCCTTCACGCCGAAGCGCTCCATCATCGGATTCCAGACTTTCTCATCGTAGTGATCATAGTATTCCGGAATGTAGTGAACCCGCGCCGATGGATCGCTCTTCCACTGTTCGCTCAGCGCCTGAGCGGTTTGCCGCATACCGTTTGCATTGCCGCCGCTGTCGCCCATGATGACGATGTTCCGGAAACCTTGCGTCTTCAAGCTCGTAGCCATATCCGTGAGGACCGCTCGATACGTTGCTTGCGAGAGGACCACAGTGCCGGGTGTACGAGAAGTTGCGGGATTGCCGGGCTCCAGCGTCACGATTGGCGCGATCACCGCGTTTCCCAGCTTGCGGGCGATGGATTCGCCCATCGCTTTCAGGATGTAGTTGTGCTTCCCGGTCGCGAGATAAGGCCCGTTCTGCTCAATGCCGCCGGTGAGAATCAAGGCGGTCGTTTTGCCCGCTTTGAGCGCGTCGTGGACTTCCAGCCACGTCATTTCCTCGATCCAGACTGTATTTCGAGCGGCTATCGCCCGCGGCGCATTCGGATCGTTCAATGGACTCTGATTCCCCGGATTCTGAAGAAGTAACAGCAATGCAATTAAGGTTTTCATAGCGCGAAATGTTAGGCTACGCGGATTAGATTTGCAAACACCTAGGGGGACAGCCGGGCAGCCGGGGGCGGAGCGGGCACATCCATTATTCGCGACACTCTGCGAAAAGTTCTTCCTACACATTCAAACGCGGGCTCGCCCTGAAATGGTTGTAGCCGTTCACTCGTAAGTTGTGTCTGATGCTCAAGCCATTCAAGCCGGCGACGGTCTTGCGAAGCGAAGTCGATAATGTAAGCGTTGCCATTGAAACGCTGCACCCGCCGCACCTGCTCGCGCGCATAGCGAAGCGTTCTGGCGACATCGCCAGTAAAAGCCGCTTCCGCCACCAGGTTGATCTCGCGTCGCTTGAAGAAATACTCGATGTACGAACCCCAGTCCCAATCGGTTGTTATGACTGCATCGGCAGGTTGCAGATGGAATGCTACGCAACCGGCGAGCGCCAGATTGAGGTTAGGATCGGTTCTCCTCGGCCAGATCGTCACGATCAAATTCGTCAGCAGAACGGTGCCGACCAAGAGGCACAGGGCCAATTTCGGAAGGTGACGATTGCGGAGGGTCTGGAACGAGTGGACCGTCAGGGCGGCGAGAAAAACGTTGGGAATCACAAACCACTTGGGCTCCACCGGATCCCACCAGACGATAAACGGCATATACATCAGATACGCCAGTGCCAGCCACACGGCATTTTTGAACTTTCCCCATTCCTCACAACGAAACCAGAAAGCCATTGCGAACGCAGCGAGAGCCAAAGCGCCGATCATGACGACCGCGCCGCTGGCGTTTCGGTGGATGATGCTATCCGCGCTGGTCTGTGCGGCGTTGCCGATCCGATGCCAGTCGAAGTACCCCCACATCGGCAGTCCAACACCGTTTCCGTGCGAGGTCACCCACGCGAAGAATTGCTGTGGCGTTGCAATCCGCAGAGCCAGTGCAGCCATGGAATACATGGCGGCGACCGGAAGCAACGACGCCACGACATACCGAACTAACCAGCGTAGCCGCGACGCAGATGCCGGATGGAGCAGAAGAAAACCGATGACAAAGACAGGAATCAGAAAGACGTTCGCTTCCCAAACCAATATCGCGAAGCCCGTCAGATATCCCGTGATCGAGATGAAGCGCTCATTGACGCAGTTTTGAAACGCGATCAATGCGGCGACCACAAACACAGCAGCGAGGGGAATATACATGGCATCGGTGCTGAAAGCCCACCACGCCCACGACGTTCCAAGACCCATGGTTACAGCCGCCGCGACGAATCTCGAGGCTTCCATTTGACGGAAGAGCAGATACGCCAACGTCAGTGCCGTAGCTCCGGCCGCCGCCGTCAGAAACTGAAGGACGAAAATCGTCTGAATTTCAACGCCTACCAGTTTGAGAGACTCCTGCAGCAAGAGCCCGAGAGGCCGATATAAGAGATGATTGGCTGAAAAAGCCTTGCCACTATCGAGTTCAAGCGCTTCTTCAATTCCGTTTAAATCGAATTGCCGGGAGACGAATGCCAGGTAGAGTGTGCCTGTCACGATGAACGCGGCCAGCCCCTCCACTGCCACAGACAGCCTAAAAAGACTCATGTTTTAACCATACGGGCTAAAAGCCAAAACGCCTGCATCTTTAGATCCGTCGGGGTGGCAGTACGGTTCCCCTCCGGTTGAGAATTGAAAATTGATTAGTGAATATTGTCTATTGCAGTTGAGAACTGATGCAATCCGGCAATTTAGCGGCGGCATCATCTATCAACTGCAATAGACAATATTCACTAATCAATTTTCAATTCTCAACCGTGAGGATGCGTCACGTATGTTGAGACCCTGTTTCAGCAGGGGCCTGGGGAAGCCCTTATGTGCGATCGAGCACGATTACCTGCTCGTCGGTTGTGATCGTGAGAGTCTGACCATTTGGTGAGACTTCGTACGTTCCGCGGCCTACCAGACGTCCGTCCTTCTTCTCGACGGCTTCAAGAAGGCGCCTGTCCAGCCATCTCGCAACGAAGATATATCCTTCGCCATGGCCGGCAGGCCGTTCCTTCCCGTCGGCGACGAGCGTACTGTTGCTGTTCTCCGCGTGACCTGAAGCGCTGACTTCATGATGGGAGATTGTGACGGTGTCGTCAGTCACGGCGAACTGAAGCGTTGCGGCCTTGAATTTGTTCAGCGGATGTTGCTTCGATTTCAACAGGTTCGCTGTCCAGACGGCCGCGAATGGACTGAGTTGCGATTCAACGTGTGTTTTCAGACTTGGCCAACTCTTAAACCCGTATTCGCGAGCCAGTGCGTGTTGCGCGTCGGCAAGTTTCGAGTCCGGATTCACTTGCTGCATATTGCGCAGCAAGTCTTTGGCCTGTTTCCTTAGGTGTTCAAGATTTGGGTGTGCCGGCAAGTTGCGAGACATCTCTCCTCCTTTGTGGCCCGGTGTCCGCTCACGGGCAAAAAGAGGGATCGATTCTCGAATTTGGTCAGAAAACAGGTGGGATCATCCCTTCCCGCGGACGGGAGCAACCTGTGATTGCTAAAACGATGTTACGGCAAGGCGACATTGTGGTCAATGAACCCTGCCGCTCAGCCGATTGAGGAGAGGAAATCCACGGGCGGCGGCTAAACGACCGAGGTGGCATATGGGAAGTTCGAAAGGGTGTCGACGCCTGGCGACACTGGGATAATAATCCGGCCGGCAATGTGATCCTTGAAGGTAGCGTCCTCCTGGCATTTCCCAGACAGCAGTTTCGGAGATCGTACGAAACTCATTATTCCGGAAGCCCAGGTTTAAAGCTCGCAAACGGCTTACGCCGCTTCCCGATATGCAAACTGTTTGAACTGCTCGTTGAACCACCTATGGGATAAGGCCGCTACCCTTTCCAACGCGCCCTTTTCTTCGAAGAGGTGCGTGGCTCCAGGGATAACTTCGATGCACACTGGAGCAGGAATCCGGGCGGCCGCCTCTCGATTGAGTCTGAGCACGACGTCGTCTCGCTGGCCAACGATAAGCAATGTCGGTGTGTGCACACGAGCTAACCAGTCTTCAGCCAGATCCGGTCGTCCTCCGCGGCATACCACGGTTTCAACGTCAGGCAGCTTGGCGGCGGCTACCAGAGCTGCGGCTGCGCCTGTGCTGACCGCAAAATAGCCCAGAGGCAGGTTCGACGTGCTTTCGTGCAGCAGTACCCAATCGGTTGCGGTGATCAGACGTTCCGAAAGTAACTCGATATCAAACCTCAAATGGGACGTCATCATGTCTACTGCTTCTTCATCGAACGTCAGCAGATCGATAAGCAGCGTTCCCAGATATCTGTAATTCAAATATTCCGCTATATATTGATTCGACGCGCTGCGACGGCTGCTCCCGCTTCCGTGAGCGAAAACCACGACTCCCCGGGCCCCCGGGGGCAGACTTAAATCGCCGTTGATGCTTTTGCGTCCCACAGGTATCGAGACAGCTCTTGATTCTGCGAGTCTGGTCACAAATCACCTCCGGGTGACGGACGGTGTCCTCTCTTCCTTCAGATTGGCACACCCACTGTGTAAAGCCAACCCCATCGCGGAACAGGGAATAACCGCAAGAAGCACTAGAGGCCCAAAGGAAATCAGGGTCTGACGATCCCCAATTCCCTTTGCCCCTCTTCGGGTAGACTGGGCTACAGGAGCAAATCATGACCGAGAAAACGTGGTGGGAAACGATAAAAGCCGAGGGTGGCCAGGTACTCGACAAATTGAAGCAGCTTGTCGAGGAGGGCAACGTCCGGCGAATCGTCATTAAACAGGGCGAGCGAACGATCGCTGAGTTTCCGCTGTCCATTGGCGTCGTCGGTGCGGTCTTCGCGCCAGTGCTGGCCGCAATCGGAGCGATCGCCGCGCTCGTTACCGACTGCAGTATCGAAGTGGAGCGCGTTGACAGAAAGTAGCGTCCCTCGCTGTTCGACTGGGATTTCGTTCACTGCTGAAATCTCAGGGCCCGTATAATCACGCCGAAAATGAGCCTGACTTCTGGAACGCGTCTGGGACATTACGAAGTCATCAGTTGTATTGGGACCGGTGGCATGGGAGAGGTCTACCGGGCGCACGATAAAAAACTTGCCCGCGATGTGGCCATCAAGATTCTGCCCGAATCCTTTTCTCAGGATCGCGAACGTGTTGCGCGATTTCACCGCGAAGCGCAGTTGCTCGCCGCGCTCAAACATCCACACATTGCCGCCGTTCACGGCCTCGAGGAGTCGAGCGGTTCGCAGTGTCTCGTCATGGAACTGGTCGACGGCGAAACGCTGGCTCAGCGTCTGGTGCAAGGGGCCGTTCCGGTTGCGGAAGCGCTCGCGATTGCTCGTCAACTGGCCGACGGCCTTTACGCGGCGCATGAGAAGGGCATCATCCATCGGGATCTGAAGCCATCCAACATTGCATTCACTGCTGAAGGGCAAGTGAAGATACTCGACTTCGGATTAGCGAAATTGGAAGACGCGACGTCCGGAACGCAAGCGGACTTGTCGCATTCCCCGACGTTGTCAGCAAATGTCACGCACCGCGGTGTCATCCTCGGGACGGCTGCCTACATGAGCCCAGAGCAATCCAAAGGGCGCCCTGTCGATAAGCGAACCGATGTCTGGGCGTTTGGCTGCGTCCTCTACGAAATATTGACCGGAAAGCGAACGTTCGACGGCGACGACGTATCCGATACACTTGCGACGATTCTGAAGAGCGAACCGGATTGGAGCGCTCTGCCCTCTGACTTACCCCAGCCCATTCGGTCGCTTCTTCGACGTTGCCTGGAAAAAGATCGCAACAAAAGGATGGCCGACATATCCACGGCGGCGTTTGTCATCGATGAACAAGCGGACTTCACGAACCCGGCAAAAACAGCAGCACCTGTTGGGCAGTCCTCACGGTTGCGGATTGGAGTTCCCGTCGCGGCTGCTCTTGGTGCGGCGGCCTTGACCGCAGCAATAGCCATGTTGTGGACTCGCCCCGGCCCGCCGTTTGTTTCGCGTCTGATGATCACACCGCCGGCCCGTGCTGCCGTAAGGCTAAGCGGGATTCAGCGGGATCTGGCGATTGCCCCCGATGGTCGAAGTATTGTTTACAGCGGCGGTGACGGTAGTCAGCTTTTCGTTCGTCCGTTGGACCAGTTGGACCCAATTCCTTTGACGGGTTTAGGTAATCCCATCTCACCGTTCTTCTCGCCCGACAGCCAATGGGTCGGTTTTTTTGATACGAACCTCAGTCTTAAGAAGGTAGCGGTTACGGGTGGGCCGCCGCTATCGATAGCCAATATTACGGATGGATCCTATGCCATGGGAGCTACCTGGGGGGCCGATGCAACGATCGTGTTCGCAACGGCCAACAGTGTCACCGGCCTTCTTAAGGCTTCAGCTAATGGCGGAGCGGTTACTGTTCTCACCCAACCAAACCGGAATACGGGCGAAGCCGACCATGTATGGCCGGAGTTCCTTCCTGGAGGCCGATCGGTCCTCTTCACGATCACATCGACTTCTGGACAAATCGAGAACGCGCAGATCGCAGTTATCGATCTGCAGACGGCCACTCAAAAGGTCCTGGTGCGCGGCGGCAGCCATGGACGTTATTTGAAGAGTGGTCATCTGGTTTATGGCAGATCCGGGACGATCATGGCTGTTGCCTTCGACCTCGAACGTCTGAGTGTAGTGGGTGTCCCGGTCCCTGTTCTGTCGCCGGTTGTCACCAGCTCTGGCGGTTCAGCGAATTTTGACATTTCCAGCGACGGCACATTGGCCTACGTTACTGGTGACATACAGGCGGCGGTTCGATCGCTGGTCTGGGTTGATCGACAGGGAAAAGAAGAGCCCTTGAATGTGCCACTACGCACCTATCTCTATCCCCGGATATCACCTAATGGTTCGCGCATCGCGTTGGACATTCGCGATCAGGACAACGATATCTGGATGTGGGATGTCGCGCGTAAGACTCTAACGCGATTTACTTCCGAACTGGCGGTGGATCGCTTTCCAGTGTGGACGCCCGATGGGCGGCGGCTGATCTTCAATTCGGATCGAGACGGAACGATTAATATGTATTGGCAGCTTGCGGATGGCACCGCGCCTGCCGAACGACTTACTCAGAGTACCGATTCTCAATTCCCAACAGCAGTATCACCCGATGGCACTCGATTGATATTTGCGCAATCCGGCAATCGAGGAACGGCGCCGCGGGAACTGATGATGCTGACGCTGAACGGAGAGCGGCTTGCTCTTCCTCTCGTTCAAACACCAACCGCGGACCAGAACGGTCAGATCTCTCCCGATGGACGATGGCTGGCTTACGATGCCGATGAAAGCGGACGATTCGAGATCTACGTGCGGCCATTTCCCGATGTCAAAAGCGAACGCTGGCAGGTTTCAAATGCGGGCGGCATTGGGCCGCTTTGGTCGCGGAACGGCCAGGAGTTGTTTTATTGGTCACCGACGGGGGCAATGATGGCTGTTCCGATCGGCATAGGACCTAAATGGAGCGCTGGTGAACCCGTTAAGCTTTTCGAAGGAGCCCAGTACATGCGCGGGAATACCCAGGCAGCTCCAACCTTCGACGTCTTGCCGGACGGTCGCTTTATTTTGATCAAACCTACTGTAGGTTCCGCGTCAAGTACGCCGAACACGATGATCATCGTGCAAAACTGGTTCGTAGAACTGCAGAGGCTCGCGCGGCGCAACTAGGCTCTGTCCAACGGTTCGGCAAACCGCATAATCTCTTTGTCCAACTCTTACAGCTCTCCTAAAATGGCAATGGAGCTCCCACATGAAAGTCGCCTGGTTTCTCGTGGCCCTGTTGGTCGCACAGGTTGCGCCGCCGCCGCAGCCGCCGACTGGTTCAATCGAAGGCATCGTTGTCAGAATGGGAACGAGCGATCCGATCGCCGGTGCTGACGTTGAATTAACAAAAGTAGAAGTGGTCACGGTTTCTTCGGACCCTGCCATCCGTCCAAGTGCGCCTGGCACAGCCACGCCGACAATATTCAAGGCAGCGACATCCGCTGACGGGAAGTTTGTGCTGAAGGAACTTCCGGCTGGTCGATATCGACTGGTGGCAACGCGAGCAGGTGGAACCTTTGCTCCTGTCGAGTACGGTCAACGGGATCCCAAGGGTCGCGGAGCGACATTTTTGTTGGCCAACGGTCAAAAACTTTCCGATCTCCGATTGTCTATGGCGCCAACGGGTGCGATCACGGGCAGAGTCACGGACGATGAGGAGCCTGTACCTAACGCGCGTGTGATGGCTCTCGAGGCGGCTTACCGAAACGGTCGCAGAGTCCTCAATACCGTGCAGGCCGTGCGAACCAACGATTTGGGTGAGTATAGGCTCTTCTGGTTGCCGCCCGGCCGCTACTATGTCGCCGTCATGCGTGAAGACCACAGGAGTTTCTCCTTCGCCGTCCATGTCGTCCCACCGGATCAGTTCGGCAGGCGCGAAGATGGAAGCAGTCCGATCGTCAGAGAGCGGACGCTCGAGGACGGACGAGTCATCGAAGAAACCAATGTGCTCGTTTATTACGGAGGAGGAACGGAAGAAGCGAAAGCAATGGCCGTCGATGTGCCGGCGGGCGGAACCGTTTCAGCAATCGATGTCGGGGTTCGAGAAGGTACGATGCAGACGCGGCGAATTCGGGGGACGGTCGTCGGTAGTAATGGGCAGCCGGCTGCAGGGGCGGTTGTTCGCCTGGTGCCGCGACAGTCCGCGCCGCACGTCTTGATTCCAAACATGACTGCGGACAAGCAGGGCGCGTTCAACCTCGCCGGCGTCATCCCGGGCTCCTACTTCCTGGTCGCGACTTCAACGTTTCTTGGTTCGGGATATAGCTTCTACGAAAGTATTATCGACATCAGCAACAATACAAGCGACAGAGTTCCGATCGAGGTTGCGGATCGCGATTTCGACAATGTCTCGATCGTGCTAAGACCGCCCTTTACTCTTAACGGACGTCTATTTGTCGAAGGCAACCTTCCAGCCAACATCCGATGGGATGTGACGCGCGCCCGCATTTCCCTGACACGCGACCCCAATCTGCTGGGAATGCCCAATTCATCGCCAAGTTCAGCGCCCCGCCCGGGCCAGCGTTCGAGCGGAGTGCCTTCGGAGGATGGAAGTTTCATTTTGACGGGCTTCGGTCGTGGTGAGTATCGCGTCAATGTGAACGTTCTTCCCATGACGGCGTATGTGAAGGCCATTCAGTTCGGCGGTGTGGATGTGTTGAGAAACGGCATGCCGTTGGAGAAACCGCCGGAAGGCTCGCTCGACATCCTGATCAATCTTGGTGGCGGCACACTCGAAGGTGTAGCGATGAATGACAAGTCCGAACCCATCGTTAACGCCACCGTGGTGCTGGTACCGGATGTGCCTGAGCGCAGCAGCGCCTACTTATATAAGGTTGCAGCGAGTGATGGTTCCGGCCGATTTGAGATCAGCGGTATCGCTCCCGGAACCTACAAAGTGTTCGCATGGGAGTACGTGCCATCCGGCGCATGGTTGGATCCGGACTTCATCCAGACCTTTGAAGTTCAAGGGAAGCCCGTGAGCTTCGGCGAAGGTAGTACGCAACAAATGCAGATTACGGTTTTATCCAGATGAGGTGTTGACGATGAACCTTCTGGCGTTCCTCTTCATGGTCTTGATGCAGTCATCGACGCCCTCACTGCAGGGCATCGTTCTCAAAACCGGCACAGTCGAGCCGGTCGGTAAAGCAACTGTGGAACTCCGGCGATCCGACGGTACCGATCCACGGGTTCGCTCCGTGACTACCGCAAGCGACGGACGGTTCAGTTTCGCCGCAGTCCCGCCAGGTGAGTATCAACTCCAGGTCTCTCGTCCTGGATACGTGCGGGCAACGTATGGCGAGCGCAAACCCGGCGGTCCGGGAACGCCGATCATGATTCCGTCAGACACATCCGAGATCCGGATGATGCTGACGCCGACCGGAGTCATCACCGGCCGTATCTCTGACCGGCTGGGACGCCCGCTCGGCAACGCCACGGTTCAGGCGATGAGGATCTCCTATTCCGCGGGACGGCAGTCATTAGCCGAAGTGCAATCCACGCTAACGAACGATCTTGGAGAGTACCGGCTTTTCTTTTTGACTCCGGGAAGGTACTACGTCGGCGCGACGCCAGTCAGCAGCGCACGTGGAATCGGCAGCGGCAGTGGCACGGATTCGATCCGCGATTTTCGCATGCAGCGTGAGGCAACGCGGACGCAGGCGATCCGGACGGACGAAGTGGATGTCCCCAGCTATTTCCCCGGTACCACAGATCAACTCGCCGCAGCACCTATTGAGCTGAAACCCGCCGCGGAAATCCGCGGCATCGACATTATCGCGGCTCCGGTGCGGGCACAGCACGTTCGGGGTGTCATCGTCGGATTCGACGCTTCACAGCCAATTCCCGGAACGGTTTCGATGCGAATGAGCACACCGAATGGCTCACGGGTAACGGGTTCGACCGCCCCCAATTTCGATCTTTCCGGCGTGATGCCGGGGACCTACATTCTTAGCACGACGATTGGGACGATGAGCGGAAGGATCCCCATTGAAGTCTTCGATCGCGATCTGGATAACGTGACGCTTCGCATTTCTCCATCTTTCAGTGTTCCGGGACGTTTGGTTGTTGAGGGCGCTTCGCCCGAGAACCCCGGTCCCGATGTGAAAACACTTCGCGTTACGCTGCGCAGCGATCCACCGGACAGCAACCCTATCACCCCCCCGACTCCCGCCGCCGACGGTTCGTTCACCCTGCAGTCCGTGCCGATCGGAACGTATCGGGTATCCCTGTTGCCGGCCATGCAAAACGGATATCTGAAATCCGTGAAGCTCGGCATCGCGGAAGGCATACAGTCGGGAATCACACTCCAGGGCCCGCCTGAAGGTCTGTTGCAGATTGTCGTCAGTGCGAGACCGGGAACGATCGAAGGCCGCATTTTCAGCGAGCGTAAGGAACCTCTGGCGAACGCAACCGTAGTCCTTGTACCGGAATCATCGCTTCGGACGACTCGGACAGATCTGTACAAGAACGTGACGACCTCACCGACCGGCGAATTCAAACTGCAGGGACTCACTCCTGGAAACTACAAATTGTTTGCGTGGCAGGAAGTGGAGAACGGTTCGTGGCTGAATGCCGAATTCATGCGTGAAAACGAAGACCGTGGCCGCGCCGTCGTCGTGTCCGAAGGCAGCAGCGAACGAATCGACCTGCTGGCGATTCCCAATTAGATTTGCGAGCCGCGTTAGCGGCGATGTTCCGAGGTGTTTTAAAACTGTCAAACTGTGCCGCGGGCTAAAGCCGCGCGGCCTACGGGCCTCGTTTGATTTCAACGTTTGATGCCAACCCGTAGGCCGCGTGGCTTCAGCCCGCGGCACAGTTTGACAGTTTTGCAACACCCTCGGACGAAGTCAAACTACACGAAGCCAATCTTTCAATACTTCAGCCCACGGAATCTCCGAATAGAGGAGCACCAGTAGCCATGTCGATATGTAAGCCCCACGTAGCAGGCGCTGCTCTTTCGTGCAGGACACCAATCCCATCGTGAGCAGCAGCCAGCCGAAACCCGCCACCGGAGCAAGCGCGTAGGTCACGGCACAGAAAGTCAGCAGCAACAGATGCCGCACAGCCAGGTTCCAACCTGCGAGAGAGAGTAGAAAGGTAGCGGCGATCAATGCTTCGCCGATGACACCGCCCCACGTCAGAAGCGCGACCATGATGCGGAATGCGTGTGGCTCCACCAGTGCGGGACCGTCGAGGATCTCCGCACCGTCCGGCAGAGGCCAGAGGTATTCGCGGTTACCATCGAGTTGGCTTTCGGTGAGTCCACCGAACAACAATGCCGAGGTCGCAAAGCGTTCGTCGGTGATGAATGTGACGCGAAAGAAGCGGCCGTCCAGATAATCGGGCGAGAGCGCGACCTTCCACACTACGGCCATCAGAAAGACCAGACCGATAAGCAGCCGACTGCTGGTGTTGAGGATGCGCTGGCCATTGACCGTCCCGAGCGCCAGCGCCAAGGCGAGACACCAATAGGCAAGGAGGTAGATGTGATTATCGGACAGCGGCCAGTCAACGACGATGCGAACGGCGACCAACCCCGCCAGCGCATACCACGTTGCCGAAGCCCGCAAGACTCTCGGTAGCAGCAGCGACATCCCGGCTATTGCGAGAATGATGGGCCGAACTTCCCACGGTCCCATCGGACGCAGCAGCAAACCAAGGGCGGTCAGTCGCAGCACGATGTCGTCCGGTCCGGAGTCGCTGGTGGAACTAATCCCGGCTTTTGTCCACATGGAGCGTGAAAACTCGCAGGGGCCGATCCGTGGCCTCAAGTGATCCAGTAGTGAATTCGGTTCGCCAGACCTCGAGCCGAATCGCGCTCACCAAACGGTTATAGCGCCGCTCGCGTTTGACGACCGCCAACGCCAGTCGGTTCAGCATGGTATCCGAGGGAAACAGTTGCGCTCGGGCCGCGGCATCCGTCTGGGAAGGCGCGATGTCCAGCTCCTCTTCCTCGGAATGCTCCGGCCGGACAACGAAGACGCGAACATAACGGAAAGCCATCCCATCCGTGGTTGCAAACATCCCGAAACCGCCACCCTTCCATGGGCTGAGCGCAGCAGTTCGGGCAAGAACGATTTGCGTCAGAGCGACCGCGATCAGCACAATTGCGGGAATCCATGCTCGTCCTCGTTCTTCCTTGTGCATCTTGCGGTTCATTCCCCTTACCGGGGCGGTGTCACGACCTGATAAGCAACGCTTCCGCCGGAATACACGCGCGTGTAAAAGGTGTTCTGGTAACGCCAGTATGTGGTTCCACCAATAACCAAAGTGGTCGCGGCTGCCGGTGGACGCGCCAACATCGTGCCGACCGCTATGGCCGCGCCGATGCCTGCGGCCGCACGCCAGCCTTCATAATCTTCGAAGCGGTTGCCGACGACGATGCCGCCATAACGACGACCCGCGGCCCAACCTTCTTCACCGGCGACGACGACTCCACGACGACGGCCAACCGCCGCGTAACCCTCTTCGCCTTTGACGACTGCACCGTGTCTGCCAACCACAGCGCCGCCTTCGCCAACTCGGGCGCGACGGATCTGTCCGATCAACGTCAGGCTTCCGATCAGTGCGAGCACGACTAGCGAGATCAACGTCAATCGTAATGGATGAGATTGTTGTCCCATTGGCCCTCCTTACTTCTGTGGTGGCTCGGTCTTTCTTTTTTCATCCTTCAACACCGCCGCGGCGCGCTGGATGACCGGGATACCCTCATAGTCGTTCGGAACGCTGCGTACGAAAACGGCGTCGGTCAAATTGGGAGTCAGGTTCCAGTCTCTGAACATGACGGTGGTCGTCGGCTGCCCGCGCCGCTCCTTGTAAGTGATGCGCAGCTTCTTCGGCAGAGGATCGCCGGATACTGGTATCCAGACCGACCAGTCCACTTTGGGGTGATGCCAGACGAGGTGCTCGCATAGAACGCCGTCGATGGTTTCGCGTCCGGCTACTCCGCCGGTCGTATCGTCACTCACCAGAGATTCGCGTGGGTTGACGACGAGCAGATCGCCTATGGGGAGCGGAATGTCGTAGCGATCGGTGACGAAATCCACCGTCTCATCAATCGTAGGTGGTGTCGGGAATTCACCCCACACTTTCTCCTTGTTCGACACAAGGGTCATGCGTCTGCCCTCATAGTAGCCGACAAGGTCGTGGTCGCCGCTGACCTTGAACCACAACCGAACCGCTTCTCCCTTGAGCATGGTTGCAACTCTGCCGCCGCAGCGCTCTCTCTTTTCGCTCAGTAGTTCCCTGAGGCGACAGGATCAATAACTTCGCGTGTGTTTGGTGATGGCACTCGTAGAATTAATTGCCTTCGGCGGGATAATTCCTGCCCTCAGACGAGGGAGGATCAGTCGACGCAGTGGAAGATGGTATCCGTCATGGCAGGGTTTGATCGCCGATTGAACGCCCTAGCGTCGAGTCAGGTTTGACGTCCAGTTGAGGATCACAGTGATGGGTGAAATTGCACCGCCCTCACTGAGCGAATTGAAAAGGTTGATGTGAGTGGACAGTAAAAGAGCCCGGCCGTCGAAGAACGGGCCGGGCTCGTTCAATCAAGCGTTATCGCAGACCACCACCTGACGGAGGGTTGTCCGACGTCACGTTGCTGATCTGCAGATCAAAGCCATTAGGCGTCGTGGTGTGGTAGCTCTTGTACCGCGCCACGTGGATATCCTGGCTTCCTCCCGTGTCCACGCGGGCATTGAGTCCGCGCGACAACAGAGCTTCTCTGACCTTGTCCGGATCAAAGTTCGCGATGCCGAACGAAATGTGGCCCATCGACGCGCGACGGGTGGTCGGAGCGACAAACCCTGGCGCCAGAGAGTTAGCTCCTCGGATGATCAGACCGCCGATTTCGGGTGCGATCGTGGTGCTGTCCTGGCTTCCTTCGTCACCGCCGGGTATCCAGCCCAGCAGCGCTTTATAGAATGCGACCGATTCCTTGTAGTTCGATACTCCGAACGAGATGTGATCGAGGTAAACGGTTTGCCATCCTGTGGACGCGAACGGCGGCGCCATATTCAATTCAGCATTCGCCGGGTTCGTGCGTCGGTTTCTCTTGTTGCCGTTGCTGATCTGAAGATCGAAACCATCCGGATCTTTCACGTGAAAACTGCGGAAGTCGTTGCCACTGTGATCGGCGACAGGATTGAGACCACGTTTCTTTAACTCGGCTTCCACCTTCGCGGTGTCCCACGGCTCGATGCCGAAGCAGAAACCATCCCAGATCGCGCGAGGAAAGCCGCCACCGCGACCACCGCCACCGCGTCCGCCACCGCCACGCGCCCCGCCGGCGGCTTCAGCCGCAGCCAACGCTGCTGCGGATGCAGCCAAAGCCGCAGCGGAATTTGCCAAAGCTGTCAACGGCGTCACGGGAGGCGGAGTCGGCGTCGGAGGAGCAAAAGGCAATCCGCCACGCATGACCACACCGCCAAAGTTTCCGATGTCCATCACGATCTTCCTGCCATCATTACTCCGAACCTTCCATCCCATCAGCGCCTGGTAGTACGCCGCTTCTTTATCGAGTTCCGCCACCTGAAGCGAGAAGTGATCCAGGAGCACGGTCTTCCAGCCCGTGGGTTCGAACGGCGGCTTCAGCGGCGTGTTGTTGCATTGAGGTGTGCCGGCATTCGCGCCGCCGCAACTCCCCTGGCCGAACGCGCTCAACGGCGCCGCCACGGCCGCGAGCCCGAGCGCCTGCAGCAATTGACGACGCGAGATTGCGCCGTGGTCAAAATCGTTTAACAACCTGGACAGCAAATCTTCCATGGTCACTCTCCTCCATTTATTTAAGTGTGCCTCGGTAAACGAGAACCCTAAATTTTTGCGAAGTATGTCACGCCGCAGTCCTCAGTTCAAAAGATGTTCGAGAAGAAGATCGGGCCGGTAATTGCCACGGCAAGTCTACGCGTTTCTACTCATTGTCATGATCTTGTTATCGCGCAAATCTGACTGGTGACCGAGAAGGCAGACAACCAGGTGATGGTGCACCCATAGAGAACCGGCCGCCCGGAGCTACACACAATGAAACGCATGCTTGGATTTGTCGTGAGCAGTGTTGTCGGTGGCCTGCTCATCGTCATTCCCGTTTACCTTTCCATTCTCCTGTTACTCAAGGCCATGGGAGCGGTGGCCAGGCTGGTGCAGCCGTTTGCCGGGCTGCTCCCGGATTGGTTCCCCGCCGAAAAGTTCCTATCTCTTCTACTCGTACTGACTATATGTTTCGTCATTGGTGCAGCGGTCCGCACTTCGGCAGGCCGCTCGATACGAGGACACATCGAGAAATCTTTCTTCGAAAGAATTCCAGGCTATGCACTCCTTCGGAGTCTGACCCAGCAACTGGCGGGTGTGAGTGAGGAGAATGTCTGGAAGCCGGCGTTCGCTGAGATCGAGGATGCCCTCGTACCGGCGTTCATTATTGAAGAGCTTCAGGACGGGCGTTTCACCGTTTTTGTGCCCGCTGCTCCAACACCTCTTTCCGGTTCGGTATACATATTGACTCCGGAACGCGTGCACCCTCTGGACGTTCCCTTCACGCAGGCGATCAAATCCATTACAAAGTGGGGATCAGGTTCAAAAGAACTCGTCGCGGCAATGGATAATCGGAAACAAGATGTGCGCCCGGACGCAGCCTGATCTCAACGAAGGCTCACGCTGAACATCTTGTGGGTTTCGCATCCAAAGTGTCCCCGAACCACAACGCTTTTAACTGTTACCGGACGATAAACCTTGTTACAAGAATCATGTGGTGATGGCATGAAACTGAAGCTACTTTTGACGCTCCTTACACTGCAGGTGTTAACCGGCCGTTCGTTCGCACAGCCAGTTTTTACGACCGTCTTTCCGCCGGAAGAATTTGCTGGGCGGCGCGCACGGGTGATGGAACAAATCGGAGACGCGGTGGCGATTCTCCAGGGCACGACGGAACGGCCTGGCGAGCAGCCATTGCGTCAAAGTAATCAATTCTTCTATCTGACCGGAGTTGTCGAGCCGAGAGCCCTACTCATCATCGATGCCAGGTCGAAAAGATCGACGTTGTTCCTCCTTCCTCGCAATGAACGTCGTGAGAACAACATGCTCGGGCCCGGGCTTTATCCGGGAGATCTCGCCTCACGTACGACCGGGATCGAAGCCGTTCTTTCACGGGATGATTTCGGCAAGGTCCTCACTGAACTGATTCAGGGTGGGCGATCTATCTACACTCCGTTTCGACCTGAGGTTCTGGGAAGCGCATCAGCAGGTGACGTCGTCGGCCTTGCCCGCGCGACGAAAAATGATCCATGGGACGGCCGCAACTCTCGTGAAGAAACATTTATTGCGAAGCTGAAAGCTGCCGGCCCAGAGTCGAACATACAGGATCTGGATCCTATTCTCGACAAGATGCGCGACGTCAAAAGTTCACGCGAGATCGCCGTTATCCGCGAAGCGACACGAATAGCGGGACTGGGCATCATGGAAGCCATGCGCGACGCCCGTCCTGGAATGTCCGAATACGAACTGCAGGCCGATGCGGAGTTCGTTTTCAAGAAGTATGGATCGTATGGCGCCGCCTATTTCGCTCTGATCGCAACAGGGACGAACACCTGGTATTCGCACTATCACAAGAACACGGAGAAGCTGAAGGACGGCGACCTCGTCCAGTTCGACTACGCGCCGGATTTCAAGAACTACACATCGGATGTGACACGTGTGTTTCCTGCCAACGGCAAGTTCACGCCCCGGCAACGGGAGTTCTACACGATCTATCTGAAGCTATACCAGGCATTGATGACCTCGATCAAAGTCCACACGGCGCCGCGCGACGTCATCAAGGCCGCCGTCGTCAAAATGGATGCCATCATGACGTCGTTTGCCTTCAACGACGCGAAGATCAAGGCCGCGGCCACGGCGTTTGTCGAACGTTATCGCTCAAGCAATTCGAACAGCCTCGGGCATTCCATTGGCATGGAAGTTCACGACGTCCGTTCGAGTACGCCAACGTTGCAGCCGGGCCAAATCTTCACCATCGAACCCGCCATGCAGATTCCCGATGAACGCCTTGGTATTCGGCTGGAAGACGTGATTCTGATCACGGAAACCGGCTACGAGAATTTATCCGCCTTCGTCCCTGTCGAGATTGAAGCGATCGAGAGACTCATGGCGGAGCCGGGGTTGAGCGACGCGCTGGGGAAGTCCGGTGTGAAGCCTTAAGAATCGACGGTGCATGAGGCGCTTCTTTAAACGCCCGACTGTTGCGTTGTTCAAGCTCGCCATTGCACTCTGCGCCGCAGAGATACTCCTCCGCGGTCTCATCCATCTCCATCTTGTCCCCTATCCGCAATTCGACGAAAACAAAGTCATCCATCGCTATGCAGAAAGTCTGAGTCTCGTCTATGAGATGAAAGAAAACGGCGTGGGGTTCGATGGCGATGTCGAGGTCCGAACGAATTCGATAGGCAACAAGGATCTGGAATACGCCATGGAAAAACCTCAAGGCGTCTACCGGATGGCAGTTTTGGGTGATTCCGTGGCGTTTGGTTTGGGGGTTCGTACTGAAGACCTTTTTTCAAAGCAGCTGGAACGCACTCTGAACGCCGGTTCTTTCGACAGACCGAAATACGACCGCGTCGAGATCCTGAACTTCTCGGTAATTGGTTATAACTCCTGGCAGGAAGAAATCGTTCTCAGGGAGAAAGTGCTCCGGACGAATCCGGATGTTGCAATCGTCGGTTACTGCATGAATGACGATACCCGTACCGATGGAATTGATCCGCTTGCGAAGCAAATGCATCCGAAGGCATTAGGATCGAGGCTCCATAGCAGGCTGATCAACCTGTCCATGCACTCATTTGAACGGCTGACGTATTCCATCTTCACTAATTCGGACGGAGCTGAGAGCCTCTTTAATTCTCTCAAGAATGCTCAAGCCCAGTTCAATGTTCTTCCGATTCTGCTGATATTCCCGTACCGCTTTGACGATCTGGCGACGTACCAGGAAATCTCGAAGCATCGCGGAATACGGGCGCTAGCCGAATCGAAAGGTATTCGCGTCCTCGATTTCATCGACTACACAAAACAGCTTTCGCCGGAAGACCGCGCGAAGCTGTATCGCAATGTGAACGATCGCACGCACTTCTCAAAAGCGGGAATGCAGGCCCTCGCCGGATGGCTGTTCGAACGGCGGGATACCCTCTTAAACCGAAGTGTGGTGGCTATCGCGCCTTTGGCGCTCGCTTCAGTTTTGTAGTAATAAGTTCGGTGTCAGATCCTTCTTGAGGAGCATTATGCGGATTCTGTTTATGGTGGCTTTCATGATTGGTCACATCCACAGTGCGGCTGCGGCTGAGGTTGCAACCAGGGCAAGAGTGCTGGAGGTCGAACGATCCAGATTGAAGGAACTCCGCGGCGGAGCCACGACGAGCTTCATCGTAAATGTCTCCGATGGTGCCGCCCGATCGCTCGACGCTCAATCGCGGACATTGCAAAGTTTCCAACTGGCGAACGTTGATGAACGGCCGGTGCAGTTCCGGATTTCGTCACGGCTAGGTTCACTGGATGTCGCCATCGATTTCGAGTTGACGACCAGAATATCGGTCAAGCGCGAGATCAGGATTACGGTGGTTAGCCAAACGGAAGTACGGCGTCGCGACAGCGACGTTGAGGCGGTGCCGCTGTTTACGGGCGAGCAGGTCCGGCAGGAAATCACAACGGCCGAGGGAGCGAGCATTTTGGTTACTGGCTTTGTTACAGAACGAGAAGCCAAACGGCTGGCGAGCATCGAAAGACTCAGGGAAAGCCCGATACTGGCGTCCCTTTTAGATGAAAGCAGGCAATCTCTGGAACCGGTTCTTGTCCTGACACCGCAGGTCGTCACTCCGCCGATCATCCCAGAGGTCGCCATCAGTGTGAATCCGCTGCCGACTACGCAAGACAAATACACAGTTCAGGTCGGTGCATTTCAAAGCGAGGCCAACGCCAGCGCCATGCTTGCTGACTTGGAAAAGCGACACCAGGATGTGTTCATTCAAAAGACTTCCTCGGGCAGGCCTGTCTATCGCGTACGTGTCGGCCGGATTGCGAGGGTTCAGGAAGTCCGGCAACTCGAAAAACGTCTGCGTCAGGAAGGCTTCAACACGTTGGTGGCGCAACTGAACGCTTCATTCGAGCCTTAGCGCTTCTGTCGGACTTACAGACGCGGCGCGCCATGCGGGAAGCATCGCCGCCCCGAGCGCCACGGCCGCCAGCAAACAACTCGCGAACGCGATAGTCAATCCATCAAACGTATGCACTCCGTAGAGCTGGGCCTCGACAAGACGTCGCAGCGCCCAGGCACCAGGAAGGGCGATGACGGTTCCAACGCCAATCATGATCAACACTTCACGGACGATGAGCCAGACGGCGGCGGAACGTGACGCGCCGAGCGCCATGCGAATACCGATCTCCTGCGTTCGATTCGTGACCACGAACGACATCACACCGAACAACCCAACCATCGAGAGTACCAGCGCCAACGTTCCGAACGCACTCGACAATGCCGCTAGCGCACGTTCGATCCACACAGACCGGCCAATCTGATCTTCGTAGGTTGTTAACGAGCGGACCGGCAGATTTCGGTCGACCTGCTCCACAACGGCGCGAATTGAAGCGAATGCGGACTCCGGCTTGCCGCGCATCTTCAGATAGAACGAACCACCCGCAGACATTCGGTCCCAGTAAGGCACGAACACGTGTTCAATGTCTTCATCACGAAGGTTGCGACGGCTGAAGTCACGGACCACTCCGATAATCTCCATCGTGGTTGCGGTATTGGGTTGCGTTCCCACTCCCATGCGATAGCCAACCGGGCTGCGGCCCTTGAAATATCGTCGAACGAAGCTCTCATTGACGATCACAGATCGCCAGGCGGTCGGCGGGCTGCCGGGAGTGCGAACGTCCCGCTCATCGAAGTCGCGGCCGGCAATCACTTGAGTGCCCAGTACCGGAAAAAAGCCCGGACTGACACGAAGATACGGAACGGGGCGATCACTGACGATGCGTTCTTCGGACTGGATCGTCATCATCGTCGCTTGCCAGCCGCCGCTCAGCATGAAAGTGTTCGCGACTGCAACGCTTTCAACGCCCGGCAAATCCCTCAGCCGTTGCCACACGTCGCGCATGCGTTGCTCCGCATCCGGTTCCGCATACCCGATCGCTTGTGGATTAAGACTGAACATCAGCAGATTGTTGCTGGAAAAACCAACTTTCGAGTGCAGTCGCGACAACGTCTGAACAAAAAGACCGGCCCCAATCAACAGCAACAAGGTCAGCGCCATCTGACCGACGACGAGCATCTTTCGAAGACGGACTCCACCAACGGTCGCGATGCGGGACCTCTCTTTGAGCATCGCGATCAGCGGAATTCGGCCGGATTGCAGGATCGGCGCAAGACCGCACAACAGTCCACTAACCACGCTCGCAACGAATGTGAAGAGAAAGACCCGCAGGTCGATTCGAAAAATGAGATCGTCGCCCTGCGCCAGTACTGAAAGCACAACTTGAGATACGGCTGGCGCTAGCGCAAGACCGAGCAAGCCTCCTGCGAACGTGATGAGCATCGTTTCGATCAGCAACTGGCCGGTGATACGGCTCCGCGAAGCGCCCAGGGCCAGGCGCGTCGTCAACTCCCGGCTACGTGCGGCGCCGCGAGCCAGAAGCAGACCGGCAACATTCAATGACGCCAGCAGGAGTAAAAGGACGGTCCCGCCCATCAAGAGCAATAGCGGCCGCTCGATCACGCCACGAAGGCTCGACAGGCCACGATCGGCCGGTAGAATGTTGATTGTCGAAGCGAGGAAGTTCCGGCGCTGTTCTTCGCTCGCATTTGGGAAACCTTCCCGCTGCGTATCTGCCTCGATCATCGATTTGAACCATGGCAGAACTCCGGCCTGGGCCGCTTCGGCCGTCATGCCAGGCTTTAGTCGTCCGAACACGTGCATCCATGCGGCGCGACGATCGAGTATTCGGGAAAACTCCATCGTCACCTGACGCGCCATCATGGCGGGGATCCACAACGAAGGCGCCGCGAACGGATCGACGCCGACGAATCCGGCCGGAGCGATGCCGATCACCGTCATTGGATATCCGTTGATGAGCACCTTGCGTCCGACCGCATCCTGCGCTCCGGCGAAATTGTTTTTCCAGTAGTTGTACGAAAGCACAACGACGGGATGGGCGGCGGGCTGAAGATCGTCTGACGGTCCGATGAGTCGGCCGAGTTCCGGGTTAACACCGAGCACCGGAAAATAAGAACCCGAAACAAGCTCCACGGGAATGGAATCGTTTTGCTGTCCCGTCGAAAAATTTACAGAAGTCGGGTGCCGGCAGAAGACTCCGTCGAAGAACTCTTGCTTTTGCAGATCGAGACAAAGCGGATATGACATCAGGTTGCCGGCTCCGCGCTGAAGCGTCGAGAGAGAATTACCCGCCCAGTCCATATGAACCAGACGCTCGGGTTCCTTCACCGGCAGCCGTCGCAGAAGGACCTGGTCCACCAAAGAGAAGATTGAGGCGTTGGCGCCGATTCCAATGGCGAGTGAAATGAGCGCGGTTGCTGTGAAACCTGGAGTGCGCATCAACGTGCGGCGGGCATAGCGGAGGTCGTAAGACAGCACGTCGAGCCAGGGCCCTATCACGACATATAACGCTATAGCGGCGTGACAAGACAAGTCAAGCAACGCGGATCACAAACTCAAAAATGACGCACTACCGAAGTGTGGCTAGCGTTGCTTGCAGGTCGCGGACGTAGGTCGCGTGTTTGGGCAAGCAATACGATCAGTCATGCCGGATGCGAGGAAAACGCAGGCCAGGTTTGTCGCCGCCGTCTGAGCTTCTTCAACGTTCGTGCCTGCGGCCGATCGGCATTCCTTTCGCCCTTGAAACTCAATGCAGACCTCACAACTCACTTCAGCCAGCGTCGTGGACGAATAAATGATGTAGCCCAGCAAGAGCCCAAAACCCAAAGCTATAGGAACCGCCGTCTTTCGCTTCATTGGAACATTATAATGTTTTAAATGAGCGAGAAGTCTCCATGCCTGTTTGTGGTGTTTGGCGCGACCGGAGATCTGAACAAACGCAAACTTCTGCCGGCGCTGTTTCGCCTCTCTCAGCGTGGAGTACTCGAAGGCTGCCATATTCTTGGTGTCGCGCGATCGACGGACATGGACGACACTCGATTTCGCAAACTGGCGCGAGAAGTCATTGAAGAAGCGACGAGTGACTGGTGTGACGCCTGCCTGCACTATCGAAGCCTCAACGAGAATCTCGCCGACGACATCGTCAAGCTCGAGAAGGAAAACAATCTTCCGGGAAACCGGGTGTACTACCTGGCGCTCCCACCGGATGCATTTGGTCCGACAGTCGAGTTGATCGGACGTTCGGGTCTGAACAAAAGCGCGGGCTGGACCCGGCTGGTCGTGGAAAAGCCGTTCGGTCGCGACCTGCAATCCGCGCAAGAACTCAACGCGCTGATTCATTCCTTCTTTGACGAGTCTCAGATCTATCGAATCGATCACTATCTGGGTAAGGAAACCGTTCAGAACCTGCTCGTATTTAGATTTGCGAATCCGGTTTTCGAGAGTCTATGGAATCGGAACCATATCGATAATGTGCTGATCACCGTTGCCGAAGAACTTGGAGTTGAAAAGCGCGCCGGCTACTACGATGAGACAGGAGCGCTTCGGGACATGGTCCAAAACCATCTCACGCAGGTGCTTTCGCTCATTGCCATGGAAGTGCCGGCCCGGCTCGACGCGGAAGCCGTACGCGATGAGAAAGCGAAAGTCCTGCGCTCAATTGCACCGATAAAGAAAGAAGATGTGGTCTTTGGGCAGTATTACGGTTATCGCGAAGAACCCGGTGTGCCGAAAGATTCTCAGGCGGAAACGCTGGTCGCGTTGAAGTTGGACATCGTGAACTGGCGCTGGAATCGAGTTCCGTTCTACCTCCGAACCGGCAAGCGACTTGCCAAGCAGACAAGCGAGATCGCCATTACGTTTCGACGTCCACCCGTTTCCGTTTTTGAGCCATTCGGTTCGTCTTGTGAGGTTCAAAACAACGTTCTACTGATCACGATTCAGCCCGACGAAGGCTTCAACCTTCGGTTTCAAGTGAAATCCCCCGGCCAACCTGTGAAGCTAGCGACTCAGGAACTGGACTTCCATTACAGTGAGGCCTTTTCTTCGATTCCGGAGGGATACGAAACACTGTTGCAGGACATTCTGGTGGGGGAGCAGTCGCTGTTCGTCCGAGCGGACTGGATTGAACTGTCGTGGCGGCTTTACGATCCCCTCTTGAAGTCGCCGCCGGACATACATTTCTACGAACCGGGAAGCTGGGGGCCACCGGAAGCGGATCGGTTAATCGCTCGAAGTTAGATCGCGTGCGAAGCCTCCTCATTGTGAGGTGCGGACGGGTTCCTTTCGAATCAGCGTCCGATCGAAGAAGTCGTCCATTAGTTTGAACGTTTGGAGCCAACGCTCAAAGACCTGGAAATAGTGCGTTTCATTCGGAAAAACGTGCAGCTCGAACGGAACATTATGGGCGCGCAATAACTGAACAAGACCCACCGTCTGGTTGAAACGAACATTCCGGTCGTCGTCACCGGCGAACAGAATTACCGGCGACCGCCACTTCTCTATGGCCGAAATCGACGAAGACTGAAACGACAGGCTCGACGGATCAACGATGTTGCCCAGCAGATGCTGGCCGCCGATGTCGGCTCCTGCGGCGAACACTTCCGAGTTTCGAGCCAGGGCTTGCGCCGTGAGTATTCCACCGTACGACAGTCCCCATACGCCGACGCGTTCCGGATCGACGTCCGCGCGCTGCTTCAAATAAACTCCCGCAGCCAACACGTCGCGATATTCCGCATTGCCTCGTGCTTCGACTTCAGGCGCCTCGCGAAACGCACGCCCGTACCCGATTCCCGAACGATAGTTGATCGAGAGCGCGATGTACCCTTTGTTGGCGAAGTACTGGCACATGGCGTAAGCCAAATGATAAAAGCCGTGCGGCTGCTGGTAGTGATACCCGAGAAGCGTTTGCTGGCGCGAGCCTCCATGGATGAAAAGCAGGGCCGGACGTTTCTCTCCGGGTTTCAGATCCGGAGGCAGAAAGATTTGCGCATGCGATTTCAATCCGTCCGCGGCGGTAACCATCACGGCTTGCGGATCCACGTGGAGATGCCTGGGAAACGGCGCCGGCGGTTGCGTTAGCATGCGGGGTTCGCCGCCGCCGGCAGGCACGAGTGCGACGGACTGAGGCCGTTTCGTGTCGGCGTGCATCACCGCTACCTGCTGGCCTGACGCAAGTACGACTGGAAATGTAGCGAGACCGGGAGCGCGCGTCAGTTGCTCGGCCTTGCCTCCGGCAACCGGAACCCGCCAAAGATTTCGCCGGTCGAGGTCGCCGATGTTGGCGGCAAAGTAAAGCCAGCGTCCATCGACGGAGAAGGACACCTGTTCGACTTCGCCCTCCCCTGGCGTTAATTCCAGCGGCTCCGCCTGCGCTCTTCCCACCGGAATCGAAAAGTAATGCCGCCAGTCTTTCGGCTCGGCATCGAACACGATGTGATCGCCTGCCCAGTAAATGCGATTGATTCTCGACCAGAGCGTGTCGCCCGGCGGGTTATGCCAAAGTTCCGAGCCTTTACCGGTCTCCACATCCGCGATCCAGATCGAAAATGTGTAACCGCCACGAAACTTCGAATCGACGAAACCGGCAGGAAGCGCATTCGGAGCAAGGTTTCGCGGCCGCTCGAACGTTACGCCGAACGGCGTGCCGGGCCGGCGAATGAAAGCGATGCGTTTGCCGTCGGCGGACCAGACGGGAGCGGAGTCCAGGTCTACGCCCGGCGTGAGGTACGAGATGCGACGGTTCGCAACGTCGTAAACTCCGATGAACGCGTGGTCCTTCCTGGCGCTGACGTACGCCACTTTCCGGCCGTCCGGAGACCAGACGGGACTGCTGTTGACGCCGAAGTCCCGAAAGAAAGGCGTGGCGCTCGGCGGTTTCGGCACATCGGCGGAGGCTCGATGGATCTGGCCGTCCTTGACGTACAGGACCCATTTCCCGTCAGGCGAGAGCGTGAAATTGCGCGCCTCGACAACGCGCCATGGTTTGCGATCGCCTTTCGTACTCGTCGCCCAAACTTCATTCTTCCCGCCATCCGGATCCAACCCAGGGTTCGCAATCCAGCCGGGGGTGTCGCTTTCGCCGCCAACTCCGGGCGCATGCCCGCGAATGTAGGCGACGATCGATCCGTCCTCTGAGATCTGCAACGGCCGCAGATCGAGGCCGTCGTCTTCCGTTGTCGCGGTCAGTCGAAGCGGCGTGAACGCCGGCGCCACGGCCGTGTACACGTTGCGCATCCCTCGCTCGTTTTCGATCCAGGCAATACGATCGTTCGTGCGCGCCGCAACCAGATTGTAGGGAAACGGCGGGCTCAACACCTGATCGATCGAGAAGCGCGGGGGCCTCGTCTGGGCGGTTGCGAAGATCGATGTGAGCAGAAACAGGACAGCGAATCGGGTTTGGCTTTTCATGTCCCTAATGATACCAGCCGGCTCCGATTGTCCGATATACTGCATCCGTTCGCCCAACTGGAGGTCTCACACAAAATGAAACGTATGATTCCGGTCGTTCTCAGCATCCTGGCGGTTTTTGCTATCACGTTCGCACAATCGCCGGATCCAGCCATCGACAAATCGCTGCTTGCCGCTCCGCGCAATATGAAAGAAGCGGCGACAGTCATCAAGTGGAAGAGCGACTTCACGTATGACACGCTCCGGAAGGGCACCAACCGGCTGGTTTGCTACGAACGCCCTGTACAGCCCGGACAGCCGCCATTCTCCGTGGAGTGCACGAGCATTGCGAATCTGGA